>LFCJ01000086.1_pt1 | contig 49478 bp, 54 predicted proteins | sample 643141 | NCBI WGS metagenome assembly LFCJ01 (sample SAMN03766243, study PRJNA286221) | soda lake metagenome | biome: soda lake; feature: Kulunda steppe; material: water; isolation source: sample B1-Br-g2 brine of Lake Bitter-1 | place: Russia: Kulunda steppe | collected 2010-07
AAATGACCGTGGGGCTTTCACTTATTTTCACTTCAAACGCCGTGGGAGAGATTTGAACTCTCATCACGCTACTAACGTGGCCGGTTTTCAAGACCGGTGAGCGAACCAGACTGCTCAGCCAACGGCAAGACTGAATTCAGCGATTGACACAATTTTAAATTGTGCTTTTAGAGAATGGTTGTATACCATCTCTAGACGCCGTGACTCGGATTCGAACCGAGGCGGCTATATTTCAAGCCTCTACTGCCTTAGCAAGGCAGCCTCTTAGACCACTTGAGTACCACGGCAAGTGTATATAACACATAGGCTTAGAGTATAATAAACCTTTCTATGTGTATTGATTTTTAAAATTTTCATTTCATAATTAACTTATGATTTTAAAACGGGAGGGAGTTAAAGTTTGTGTTTACACACTTACTAAATCTTTACCGAACATATAATTTAATAACTGGATGATGAACTAAGAGAGAATATGTCGTATGTTAAATTATATGTTTTGAAGTACATCTTATACTATAGTATAGTGTGTATGTTTATAAACTTTACGGTCTGTTTTTTTCAAACATTTTTACAATTTCTTTACCTCCTTCACTCCATTTTGTAGAAACTGTTTTTAATGCTTTTACTTCAGGAGTTTCTTCATCTACGAACGCCTCCATATATAATTTAACATCTGTTGTTGTGATACTTCTTATAGAAGTACCAGACATATCTTGTGTATTTACATTATTTCTTGAGCTTGTAAATTTACCATCGTGGTTTTTATCAAATGCAAATTCATATTCGAATCTACTCATTGGTATATATACGGCATTTTCAGGGGAATATTTATGTTTTTTGATATATTCACCAATATTTTTTAAGAATTCAGGTTTCCTAAAGTCTTTTAATGTTTCTTCATCTACAATATGTGTTACAATATTTTCTTTAATGTCATTGCTTATATCATATGTTTTACCGTCTGATGCTGGAAGTTCAATTGTTTTGTTAATAGCTTTTTCAGCCCCCCAAATGTTAGGAGAGTCAATTAGATAATCATAAACATCTGAAGGAACGCTTGCTGTTGCAACTACATCACTAACCATATCTTTATGGTTAGATACACTATGTTGACCTCTTTTGAAAATAATTAATTTATGAATTTCATATTTTGAATTATCTTCATCACATTTTAATGTATCTTTATTTTTTACAATATTTTTAATTTTAGATGCTTTAACGTTTTTAATAGTGCTATATGTATTAACGTGAATTTTAATTTTTTTATCTTCCACATTAATTTCAGGATTTAAAAATTGCTCTCGTTTTTCATCAGACATTTCTAAACTTGTTTCGAAATCTAAATCTGATATAGATTTCCAACCAAAATGTTTTTTATATTTTTCTTGATTTTCACTTGCTACACGTACTACGTAATGATTTTTGTCTGCTGCCCAAATAAATTCAGCTTTCTGTTGTGTTAATCTATGTCCCATATAAACAGTTTTATCTGCGTTATATGTATCCAAGAATAATTCTTTAACAGACTCATTTTGTCTGTTACTCATTTTTGAAATCCCTTTTTTACCTTTTGGAGCAACACTTATTAATTCTTTATGTAAATAAGGAATCATTTTTTTAAATCTTTCATTGAATGTGGTTTTTGCTCTGGATTCAACTTGTGATATATCTTTATATTTAAGGTTATAATCTGCGTCACATATTTCTAATAATTTATTATGGAATTCATCTCTTTCCTCTGGTAATAAATTATAATAATCATCTAATGAATAAATCTTTCTTACAAGCGTAGATATTTCGTCATAATGAATTTCATAGAATTTTTCTGATAACCATTCTGAAAATTCTTCCGTATTTTCAAGCATATCTCTCGTACCTGTTGGTGATGGTGTAATAATGTCGTCTACTGTTAATAATTCCTCACTAATATATTCATCACCTAAGTTTTCAGATTCGCTTTCTGAAACAACATATTTTCCTTTGTGAGGTCCATCAACAACAACAGGTGTTTCTGAATTAATTCTAATTTCAAGAGATTTCAATGGGTATTTTCTGTTATTTTTAAGTTCACCAACATTATCTATGGGAACATCTAATAAAATAATATTATTTAATGGTCTGCTTAATAATCCACGTTCATTAACTTTTAAATTTGAATTTACAGCTTTAAAGTATTCTGATTCAACTACATAATATTTAAATTCATCTGGAATAGTAATATTTGAATTTTGTTTTATATCCCCATTTGCAATATTTTCATATCTATCTGTTATTTTTGTAGGCATAAATTCTTCATCTGTAACGCCGTCGTCTGTATAATGTCGGAATAATACGGGGACTCTTGACCATTTGGAGTATTTATAAATCCAATTGATAATATCCTTGGTATCAATATCTGTCCCAATCATTATGTCAAATTCCGTACCGTATTCATCTTTTTTTAATCCTCCTGTTAATACATCTGTATCATATTCGAAAAAACTTTTACTGTTCCAAATTCCACTGATTGGTCCTTCTTCAACTCCTCTTGGATTTGTATGCATAATGAATCCACCTTTGACACCCCCGACGAGCATCCATGTAGCAAGGAAACCCATACCGAATTTACCTGTTAAATTATATGAAGAACGGGATGTTGACGTTCCAATGACAGAAATAATTTCATCAATTTCATCTCTTGTCATTCCAACACCATTATCTCTAATTTTTAATCTTCTATCATTGTTTGATTCATATAATTCAAATAGAATAATTCCCTCTGATGCGTTTTCCATATAACCATCTTCAATGGCTTTAAAAATAGCCGTAATCCCATTTGTAAGTGGTTCTCTAATTCCTGCTTTTTTACCGTTATAAATATCTGTGGCTAGCCGTTTAAAAACCGTTTCTGATTCGACTTCAAAATCATATTTATTTTTGATGTTAGATGATTCAATATCTTCTCCAATATTATGTTCACCTAGTTCCGGTTCGAATCGAATATTTTTGTCATGTGTATTTCTTTGCATATATATTTATTGTACTATACAAATATAAAAACACCGATTTAATATGAATTTAAGCCTGTTTGAGAGCTATTTTCATCAATTTTATTTAATGTATATTCTACCTCAGATAGTTTAATATCTTGTTCTTCTAAATATGATTTCACAGAATCAATATTTGGATTTAATCGCGTTGGTTTTGGCCATTCATCTATAACCGGTGGATTTTTATATAATTCAAATATTTCTTCTGCATTCTCAAGAGGTTCATCTAAATGAGTTCTTAGTTTAGATATAGAATCATGTTCTTTGACAATTTTTATACTTGTTTTTGGTCCAACACCAGACACACCATCATTGTAATCTGTACCACATAATATAGTTGCATATATCAATTGTTCATATGAAATATTATTATTATGTAATGTATTTTCTAAATTCATTTTTTCAATGGTTTTATCGCTAGTTGTATATTGGCGAATTGTTATGGGTGCACCAAAAATAAGACTATCATAATCTTCTGTTAATGCTGCATAAAATTGGGAGGACTGTGCCATATATGCTGTCTGTGCTTCAGCCGCTTGTGGTGCTGTTATATATGGAATTGAAAATCTATCTAATAGCTCTTTGGTAGTTTCAATAATATGATTATTTAATGATTGAGAGCGTGATTCATATTTTGATTTATCAATTTTATTATCACTATTTTTTGCTTTCGTAGCTGCCTTTTCTCTAACTTTTCTTCGTCTATTTATTTCGTCTGTTTTTAGCAAATTTGGTTTTCCATCAAAAACAAAAACAGGATTAACATTATATTTGACAAATTTCTTAATTCCTTGAGGAACACCAATTAAATTTGGCAATTCATGTCTATCTTTATTTGTGTATGAATTTGTATCTGTAAATCTAGTTACCGTTGTCATATATTTATATAACCAATTTGAAGCATCAACCGCAACAAATTGACCAGAAATTTCTTCTTGAGGTGTTTTTTCTATACTTCCAATTTGACGTATATCAGAATTTCCCATTATAGTCTAATTTATAATTATACATGTATAATATTTTCTGTTATTATCATATAAGATATAAAAAAATACATATAGCTATAATTATAATATATTCATACATGAATAAATATTCAAAATTGATTGGATTAAATTTTGTATTATTAATTTGCACTGTAGTTTTATTTGAAAATATAGCACACACTATAAATAGTGAGATGATTCCATTTATTTTAGTTTTACTTTTTGGTTTTCTAACACTTGGTTCTATTGTTATACGCGGGGGATTATGGTATAAATCAGATTTAGCTAAAAGAACAATACAAGAATTAGATAAAATTGAAGACCCTGAAAGCGTAGAAAAATCTGAAAATATAGAACAATAATTTTCAATATTAAGAGTTTTATTTAGAGTATATAATAGTATATTTCCGTTTGAAATCGTTAGATTCAAGTATGTACCTGCTATACTTTATAATACATATGAGCCAGACAGAAAAAGCCAATATGGATAATGAAATTGACTATCAACTCGGCGTAGAAGACCTTGATATGTCAGGAAGCATTGCAGATGATGATGACGTTATGCGATTCAAATATGAATCGGAAGCTATTTTTAAACGATTAGCTGAAGATATTTATGAAAGTGCTGAAGCAGGACTTCGAGAACCACTTACAAACTCTATTACAACTTCTCGACGCGTTATCAATGATGGATTATGTGATAATCCAGTTATTGAAATTACGGTTCAAGATGGAAAACAGCAGAAACTTCGCCTACGAGATATGGGGGAAGGAATTTCACATGCTTTACTAGAAGAAGTTCTATTGTATATTGGTCGCTCTACAGCAAGAGATGATGGTGAACTGTCTGGACAATATGGCATGGGATTCCTCGCTTCGTATACCTTAGTTGGTATGAACGGAGGGTTTATTATGCACACGAATTCACGTAAAAGTGATGATGGACCATATACTGGTTTGTTTAAACCGGGGGCATTTGAGCCAGATAAAAATAATGAAATCCCTTCACTTCTGGATGAAAATGAATACGGTACAGTCTTTGAATATTTCCTCAAACCAGATATCGAAATTGCAGATGTTAGAGAATGGGTAGACAAACATTCTCGGTATTCACCAATCCCAATTATTTACCGAGAATTGGATGAAAATGGAGAAGAACAATACAATGAAGATTATTATGCTACTACATTAAAAGATGTGTATGAAGGTTCACCTTCCCTATATATTGATACACCATATTATGAGGCTGCAACTTCCCCGGCAGCAAATAATGATATCATTCTTATTTCTTCTCCGGTTAATATGAGTGGCAAACGCTCTCTTAGAAGCGGTTTACCATGGGGTGTAGACCTTCGACTCAAATATGAAAATGGAATTGTTGTTAAAGGACCTCATGAAGGTCTCATTCCAGTTTCTGAAAAACAATATGAAATGATGGATGATGAAAGAAAAGAAAAACACGTATCAAAGACAGAACTTACAAAAGAAGATTTAACACTTCCTGAAGCTACAGGTACGCGTGAACGTGTTCGTAGACATAGAGAATTTTTACAGCATGTTAATGAACAGCTTAAAGAAAAATATTTCAAAGTTGTTCGAAATACTCTAGATTCATTTGACCCAAATGAAGGACTTACGTCAGCAACAGACATGCAAAATCAGGTCTTTATGCGTATTTTCAAACACTTTGACAAAAAAGATGAGTATTCAGAAGCAGATGTGCGAGACAAACTTGACTCTGAATATAATTACACAGACGTGGATGATAATCTCGTAGAATTTATTTTTGCAATGACACAAGAAGTTAGTATTATTTCAGATGGCAAAAATTACAGTAATCGATATCCACGAAGAATGGCATACAAACTATCTGAAAACGATTCAAAGATTTTCATGTGTGTTTCTTCAAATTCATGGAAAGCCGATGCTGTAGAAATTTCACCACAAGAAACAGATATTGTTAAAATCAACAAAGCAGATGATTATGACGCATTTGAAAAACATTTAGGTTGGATTCCTCTTAAAAATATTAAAAAATCAAATGCAGATGAAATGTTGAACTTGGATGAAGAACAAATTGAGAAACTTACAAATCGTTCAAAAACAACAGATAAGAATATTGATGGTAAGAGATTAACAGTTCATCATGCAAGTGGTGGTAGAAATACATTTAAACGAAAAGCAGATACGCTAATTTCACATTATAAAAATATTGATACCACAAGTCGTAGTACTCGTTACGGTGACATTCTTGTACTATTCCCTCTTTCCAGTGAACACAAGGTAAGTGATTATTATCATATGGCAAATAAAAGATGTTGTGTTGCATCTGTTAAAACGAAGAAAATGACAGAATATCTTACGGGGAATGCTGAAGGTATTATGACGTATGAAGAATATGTAAATTGGGTTAAATCACAGAAAATTATCACTTCAAAAGGTTTGAAGAAAATTAAACATATTATGGATTTATCTAACTCTTATAGTCGAAGTAAAAATGTTGTGCTTACGCCAAAGTCAAATGTAATTGATTCATATTTGAATAATCGCAACATTCTTGAATCTATGGCAGAACAAATTAAACCGAAATATTCTAATTTCGATTCTGTTCCATTGTATGGGGTTGTTGATATTTCTATGATGAATCATATTGAATCGATTTATACAAAAGAAGAAACGAAGAATATCCACGTATTGGCAACAACGGATTCATATAATGCAGGATACAGATATTCGTCAAGCAGATATGAAAATGAACTCAAACTGTTTGCAAAAGCATCTTTGACAGAAGAACAATATGAATCTAAAGAAATTAAAAAAGTAATTTCAATGTTTGATAGTCTAAATGACACTTCTGTTAACATGATTAGAATGTTATCTAAATCACATGAACAAACGGGTGAATTTGCTAGTGAAAGAGATACAGAAGATAAAAATATTAGAATGCCAACTGTTAAAACAAAGTTTGGTGAAATGACATTTGACAAACTTGAAAAACATGTTGACTATAGTGATGTTGTAGTACATGTTGTTGAAAATGCAGAAGACTTGATTAAATTAGAACAAGATGATATTATCCACAATATTGGTAAAGAAATGCAATATATGAATGATATTAAAGGTCTTGAATCTCTAGATTCAGAAGTTGTATATGTTCCAATGCAGAAACTGGAATACATGCGTATTTCAGATTACATTCATGAAGATGTAACTGTTATTGGTCGCGGTGTACACACAGATATTAAATATAATATCTATGCTCGTACAAAACTATCTACATGGGATGATACAGATATGATTAATTGTATCAAACGTAAATGTAACTTTACCGAATTTACAAACATTGTAGATTCTATGATTCCGGCTCACAATAGTAATTCAGAGATTCAAACTAAATCTGTAATTATGAATCCAGCCAAAAAATTACTCTAACGCCAATCATCTCTTTTGAATTTTTCGGGAAGGTTTTCAATAGTAATATCTAGTTCTGGTTTATCTTGCGTTTCTTGATGAATATTATTAAACCATGCAATAATATCACCATCTGAAAGACAATTCAGTTTAAACCTCCATACGTAATCAATAGAAGTAGATAAGTTCCATGGTGGTTTAAATTCATTATGTAAATCTATGGCAAATTTTTCAAGATTATCCATATATAATAATATGTCACAAAGTATTATATATTTTTATCTTAATTAAATTTATAACGTATTGATATATCTTATTAAATATAATGTTTGATAAATTACGAAAAGAATTAGAAAATAAACCCTATTTAAATCTAAATTCGTTAAATAATTGTGGTCAAATAAATTCGTGTATTGTTCAAGATATTCATTATGATATTGAAGATATATCAAATGCTTATCTTGCTCAAGGATATGTTGTTGATGATAAAAATAATAAAAATCCACATATGTTTGTGTATATTAAACCAGAAGATTATTCTGGTAAAGAACCCTTGATTATTGATGGAGCTATAAATCAATTCTCTTATGAGAACAAGAATAATGGGCTTGTAGATGCTTCCTTTGGTTATAAAGAAGAATTACATTCAATATTAATTTGTACCTTATATAAATCACCTTATGGGCATACATGTACAAAATTACGTGATGTTATTAATTAAAAAGGCCAATATTTTTTAATTGTATTAATAATATATTTTTCATATAATTTATCTACGATGGCAAGTACAAAAAAGAATGAAAATACAATAAAATAAAATGCTGAAACAAATGCTATTGCAAAAGAAAGACCATTAAAAATTGTTATAAATGAATTTATTATGTCTAAATGAATAATATCTATTGCATAGTGTGAAAGTAAACTAGATAAACAAAATATAACAAAAGTAAAAGATAGAATAGGAAATATTGTTATGGGTTCTATTTTTATTTTCGTTTTATTTTTAGATTCATATAATTGTAAAAGCCCTTTTTCTCTTGCTGATTGAATATATGAAAAAATTTTTTTAGATTTGCTATTTATGCTCTTTGGTAAAGATAATTTATAATTTTTGACATCGTTTTCAATATTATCTTTTGATTCAATAATATATACTTCTTGACCTTCTAAATTTAGAAATTTATTATCTGGTATGTTATAATATTTAAGTAAATCAAATATAATATATTCATCTTTATTTATATTTTTACTTTTTGGAATTTCTAATTTAATACAAAATTGCGTATTTTTATAGGATATTTCAAGACCTATATCTTCTCCGGCATTTACTATGTTTTCTATCGTTCCTTTTGTTTGCACAGGGCGTATTATATCTAATGAATTATTATCTTCTAAATCTCTAGAAAAAATAATAGAATTTAATTCATTTTCTTTTTCAATAAGAGATTCTAATTCTTCCTCTGTTTTATCCACATCTAATTGTTTATCCATTATTATTATTTTTTAATTCAAAGATATTAAACTATATTGTTAAGTTTAATTTAAGAAACACTTATTTTATTAGCTATAGAGTTTAGTCTTTCTCCTGTTGGTGTAGATTGTTGCAATTCTATTTGGAGTAACGAAATATCAAGTTCTTTATTAGCTGCATCAATAATATTTTGTTGTTGTTCATATCTTGAACTACATAAGTTACAACTTTCATCAATTTCTGTTAACACTTTATTAATAATGACGCCACCTGTAGGAATATTATATTGATTTAACTGAGATAATAATCTTTTTGTTTCATGTAATGATAATTTTTCAGGTTCCATTACAGCAAAAAATTGTGTTTTATCTGATTCAACAAGTAATTCACTAACTTCTTTTAATTTATTTTTAGTTTTATCAATGTTTACATCATCCAAATCTTTTTTATCTTCATCTTTATTTTTACCAATCAATGTAGAAACTGTATTTCTAACGGTATCAACTTGAGATTTAACATTCAAAATAGTTCCAAATGTTGAATTTAAAATATCTGGTAATTTAAGCATTCTTAATGTGTGTCCTGTTGGTGCTGTATCAAATACGATATAATCCCATTCACTTTCATCATATTCAGCAAATAAATCAATTACGGCAGCTTCATCACTTCCAATTACTCCACCATCCATATCAGAAAATTCATCTGTATTTATATTAACACCTAAATTTTCAGCTTCATTAAGTAAAGATTTCACTGTACCAGAATATTTTTTTGTGAATCTATGTTCTGGGTCTACTTCTAATGCGGATAAGTTTTCATATGATTCAATTTCTGTTGGTTCTGGTCCAATTTCTACGTCAAAAATATCTGATATAGAATGTGCCGGGTCTGTTGAGATTACAAGCGTATTATACCCATCTTTTGATAATGAAATTGCTGTTGCTGAAGCACAAGTTGTTTTTCCAACGCCACCTTTACCTCCGAATAAAATGAATTTTGTCATAACATATGTTATTCAGGATACTAACTATTAGTAATTTTCGATAAATATAATATTAATGATATTACTTTATAGAATATGCATTACTTCTCATCATTATCCTACCTCTTTTTCGCAACGCAACTCTAAAATCGGTTCTATTGGGGCCTAATTGAGTTATAATTGAATCTAAATCTCTAAGTTCGCTTATTGAATCTGCTGTATCCACATCTTGCTGTTGTAACCAATTAATATCTCGATATATTTCACTAATAATCCATGAATAAGGGTCTGTTTTCTTACTTGGAAGACAATCTAATTTAATTAAAAATCTAATTCTCCAGATATGCTTGCAAGAGATTCCATTTGGTGAACAATTAAATAAAAAATCATCACAAGAACATGCTGCTTCACTATTTAAGTTAATTTGGTATTCACTTACAATTTTTCCTTGTTTAACAGATACAATAATATATTGACCTGCTGCTCTTGGATATGCATAAAAACGTTCGCTTGTAGCAGAATCAACTCTTTTTCTTTCATCGTTTGTAAGTGCATCTCTTAATTCCTCTAATTTTAACTCATTAAATACTTCATCAGGAACACCAAATGCACTTAGTGTTGCTTTATCAGGTTGATTCAGCATATTATTTTTACAATGATACTGTAGATATATAGTTGTTTCGAGATTAACGTGTATTAATATTTAAAATTGATTTTTCATTCTCATATAATGAAATAGATATGCTTGAGCAAATCCAGCATATTCACCATATATATTTTCTAAACCACGAGCCATCATTTTTCTACTTTCGTTAGCTAGTTCAGGATAATATTTTTTAGCGGCTCTCTCAATCCATATATCAACCGGTACGACAGAATGAAACTCAGCACCATACAAAAGAACGCAATCAGCTACTTTTGGTCCTACGCCCATATATTCTTGTAATTGTGTGCGAGCTTCTGATACATCAGAAGATAAATTTATATCATTATTTTTAATCATATTTACTGTATCAACAACATACTTTGAACGATATCCAAGTTTTAATTTTTTTAAATCATTTTCTGTTGCAATAGAAAGTTCATCAACAGTAGGGAAAGCATAATACTTTTTATTGTCTATGTTTATTGATTTTCCAAATTCTTTAGATAGAGATTGAACCATTTCATGTATTCTTTCGACACGCATTTGCGTTGAGCAGATAAAAGAAATCAGTGTTGGAAACAATGGTTCATTTATAATTCTTAGACCCGAAAATTCATTTATTGATTTATTAATTATTTCTGTCGTATCATTTTTTATTAATTCGTTTTGAATTTCAGTTATATTTTTATTTAATTGAAAAATATCTTTAATATATTCTTTTCCATGAGAATGCGTTGACTCCCAATATAACTTATTTTTTTCATTTTTTTGTATTTTTAAAATCATAATATCATCATTTATATTTCGTGCCGTTGTGTATATTGGGTTAGTTGTATCATCAAACATATTTCCATTATATTTATTCCACAAAAATGTTTGACCACTTTCAATTGTCGTTTGTAAATCTATAGATGTATCATATGTACCAGTATAATCAAATTTCATTAATCAAAATTAAGAATTGCGAGTTATAATACTTTCCGGTTTGTATAAATTTATTTATGTGTTTTTTAAATATGATTAAAATCAAAGACTTTTAAAGTCGAATTTTATTTGCTTTAAGGAAAAATTGTACGACTTTCTTCACCAATACTCTGTTCCCATTCTTGTCGAGATTCGATTTCTCTTTCTCCTAGTTCTGTTAGAGCATATTTATTTGTTCGTCGGTCTTTAGCAGATTTTTCGATAAGACCTTGTTCTACAAGTTCATCCAAGTTTGGATATAATCGACCATGGTGGATTTCACTATCATAGTATTTATCTGCTTCATTCTTTACGGCGAGACCGTGTGGTTCATCAAGACCAGCAACAATGTACAGTAAATCGCGCTGGAATCCTGTAAGTTCATACATTTTTATCAACCCACTTTCAACTAATGTATGTGTTATAATAAATGTTTCGATTGATATTTTTAAAATTCTAACATATACTATTTGTAACTTCGAAATTCAATCGAATTATTGAAGTTGCATAGCTTCAATTTGTTCCTGATATCTATTTCGAATCGTTACTTCTGTTACTTGTGCGACTTCTGCAACTTCTCTTTGCGTTTTCTTTTCATTACAAAGTAATGCTGCAGCATAAATTGCAGCAGCAGCATATCCTGTTGGAGACTTTCCACTAAGTAATCCTTTTTCTGCCGTAACATCAATAATTTCCATTGCTTTTGTTTTAACTTTTTCACTTAAATCAAGCTGAGAACAATATCGTGGAACATATTGCTTTGGGTCAACCGGTTGCATTTCTAGACCTAATGCTTGCGAAACATATCTGTACGTTCTACCAATTTCTTTTCTTTCAACGCGAGATACAGCTTCAATTTCTTCTAGAGAACGCGGTAATCCTTCTCTTCTGCAAGCAGCATATAAACATGCCGTAGCAACACCTTCAATAGAACGTCCTCTGATTAAATCTTCTGAAAGAGATTTTCTATATAGTACACTTGCAACTTCTCTCACACTATCTGGAATTCCAAGAGAGCTAGACATTCTATCAATTTCAGAAAGAGCAAATTGAAGGTTTCTTTCGCCAGCATCTTTTGTTCTAATTCTTTCTTGCCATTTTCGCAATCGATTCATTTGAGACCGCTTTTTTGAACTAATATTTCTTCCATAAGCATCTTTATTTTTCCAATCAATTGTTGTTGATAATCCTTTATCGTGCATAGTTTGCGTTGATGGAGCACCAACACGAGATTTTGATTGTCGTTCTGAATGATTAAAAGCTCTCCATTCAGGACCTCTATCTATTTTTGAAGTTTGCATTACAAGACCGCATTCTTGACAGACAAGTTCATCTGATTCGATATTTAAATTTCCAGAACATTCAGGACAGATATTTTGTTCTATGGCTTTTTCTTCTTTAATTTCTTTAGCTTCTTTTTCATTTTTACGTCTATTTCGTTCTCTTTCAACCATTTCATTATAACGGATATTTTTCAAACTTAAAAGTATTTCGCAAAACATTTAAAATAGTTTATATTTATAGTACAAAAATATACATAATGTTGTATAAATATTTATACTTCTTTTTCTAATTCATCTAAAAATTCATCAACTTTTTTAATATGTTTACTTTGAGAACTTAGTTCTATTTTACATCTGTCTCTACCATCAAATTCGCTACTATCTGACATAATATCATTAACTTCAATCATCAATTCATATGATTCAAATATTTCCCGATTAAAACTAGATATAATCCCATTTTCAGAAGCAAAATCAGCAATTATTTCATCCAAAATATCTGCACATTTTGAATCTTTGCGTATGAAATAATGTCCATATGTTCGGGTATAAGTTCTCGCAGACGTATCTTTAATTGAATTTCCTTCTATAATATGAATAACAAAAGAAATACCTTCATCTTCATTTTTCTGTACGATAGAATTTCTATTGGGTTCTATTTGTTCAAACTCTTCTTCCGTAGGTACGTTTGTTGATGTCATTATAACATTTATATAATACAACTATCTAACATATAATATTTATTAAGATTTTTTTACATTTATATAGTATTTATATGAATTAAATCGTTAAAATTTTAAAAATATAGCATATATAGCGTTAAAATTTTAATATGAATACCAAATACCAATACAAATAGAAATAATAGCTAAAATATTTAACATAATCCAATCACTACCAGTGAATATTAATGTAGAATTCATAGACAAAATAAATAAATAAAAAATATATTGTCCGACATTAATATATGATTTAATGTTTAAATTATAATTTATAAATTTCATATTATAAAATATTTAATACTTTCACTTAACTTATTCGCTATTCAACCGTAACATTTACACTAAAGAAGTTCAAATAAGCTATTAATGGAAACAAACATTTTACATGTAAGTGATACACATCTTGGAAAAACGCAATATGGGAGCGATATAAGAGCTAATGACTATGCAGAAGCGTTTGATGTTACAGCAACGATTGCAATTAATAAAAATGTTGATGCTGTTATCCATACGGGAGATTTATTTGATGATAGGCAACCAAATACAAATACAATATTTCAAGCATTTAAGACAATTAAAAGATTAGATGATAAAAATATACCATTTCTAGCTATTGTTGGTAATCATGAGAGAAAATGGGATAAGCAATGGATGGATATATTTAATAATTTAGATAATGTTCATCGATTATCTCCAGATAAACCATTTACGATTAATGACGAAGTATCAATATATGGTTTTGATTCATTTAGAGACCTCGAATGGGAAGATGCAGAATTTAAACTTCACCCACCCGATAAAGAAGAACATGCTATTTTATTGTGTATGCATGAACTATTCAAAGAATTGATTCCACCTATTAAAGCTAAAAGAAGTATTAAACCAGTTCTTGAAAATATAAATATAAAACCTGATGCTATTGCTCTTGGTGATTATCATGCTGCTGTAGATGAGGTTATCATGGATGTTCCTGTTTTTTATGCTGGTGCAACAGAAAGAACAAGTTCAACGACAGCAGACCCAACAATTAGAATGATTAGATTTAAAAATAAAGAATTATTAAATTATCCTTGGAGAAAAATAAATAATATAAAAGAAAATGTACCAAGACCATTTTATCCTATTGAAATAACACTCCAAGATAATTCAAGTCGAACATTTGTTCGACAACGTATTGAAGACGATGTTCCAAAAAAACATTTAGATAAATCTGTTGTAGTTTTAAATATTGATGGTTCTACAAAGTCATCTATTACATCTAGTGAAGCGTATTCTATACTTGAACAACTAAATGTTCTCGTACCATATGTTAATGATAAACGCGTACCTGAAACATTGCAGTTTGATTCTGTTGATACAGCAGACCCTACAAAAATTGACATAGAAAAGTTAATTAATGAAGAAAGAGAAGATATATCTAATACCGTGAAAAAATTTGATTCTGAAATAGCAAGAGATTTATCTATTCCTAAATCTCACATAAGACAAATGGTTGATGATGAATTTAATAAAGGTGATAATATATGAAAATAGAAAATGTTACAATTAATAATATTCGAAGTTATGATGAAGAGAATATAAAATTTGAAGATGGTTTAATGTTAATCCATGGAGATAATGGTTCTGGAAAAAGTTCTTTACTAAGTAGTATATTTGGTGGACTTTACCTAAGTAATGTTCTTGATTATATAGATAAAGACCTTAATCTTGATTCATTAGTTAGGCGAACAAAAGATAAAGGTAATATAGAATTGACATTTAGTATTGGAGATGATACATATACTGTTGATTGGGTCATCTCTGTTACAGAAAAAGATGGTGAAAGAAGTGCTTCTTCTACATCCTGTACTTTAACTGGAGATACAATTGATGAACCTATCGAAGGTGTTAAAGCTGTAAATTCAACCATTCAAGAAATAATTGGAATGAGTCCTGAATCATTTGTTAATAGTGTCTATGTTCAACAAGGGGATATAACTCGTATGGTTGATGCGAATGATAATGAAAGAAAAGAAATTATTGATGGCTTACTTGGCTTAAGCAAATTAGATACTTATATTGAGCGTATGGATGAAGTCCGAAAAGAAATAGGTGCACAAGTAAGAACATATAGTGAACTTATAGAAGAAAAAGAAAGACAATTAAATAAATATGATGATAAATCTAAACTTAATAAAGAATTATCTAATCTAAAATCTAAAAAACAAGAATCTATTGAGAAAAAAGAAAAAATTCAATCGAATATTGAAAAATATAAAAAAGAAAAAAATAATATTAAAAATAAATTAGATACATATGAAGAAAAAGTCGAAAAGTATAATATTGAAAAATCAAAATTAGATAAATTAATCAAAAAACAAACAGAAAAACAAACAAAACAAGAAAATGCCGAAAGTGAAAAAGAAGCTATTAATATTGAGAAAAATGCAATAGAAGAATCTTTAAAACAAAAATGTATTGATATAGATGTAGAATTTGATGAAGATAAAGTTAATGATAAATTAGATTCTGTTGAATATAAATACAATGAGATTAATACAGAAGTTTCATCTCTTAAAAAAGGAGAACTTAATACAATAAATAATTTAATCGAACAAATAAGAAATCAAATAGATGAACTTAGAGATAAAGAAGAAAATCATAAATCTAAAAAATCTCTCGTAAATAAAGAGCTATCAAAAATTAACGAAGATAAACAAGAAACAAAAAGAGAACTATCAAATCTTGAAAAAAAATTAACGGACAAAAAGAATGAATTATATGATATATGTAAATCTGTTGATTTACCCACAAATGCAACTCCTGAAGAACTTCGTGATACACATATACCAAATGAGAGGAATAATTTATTAAATAGGTCAAGAGAAATATATGAATCTTTAGGTGGTGAATCTATGAAGTTAACCCAAAAAATAGAATTTAATGAAACAGGTATCTGTCCTATTTGTGATACTACACATGACGAAAAAATACATAATCTAGATGAACTTAAGAACAAAAAAGAAAAACTTAATAAAAAAGCAGATTCAATGGAAAAACAACAAGAATTGTTTGATAAAGCAAATAAATATATTGATTCTATTTCTGATATAAAATTAGAATTAGCACAAACAAAAAGTACATTGAAACAGATAAATCAAAAACTTGAAGATAAAAATTCTAGATTATCTGATATTGAACAAGATATTAATAAAATAAAAGATGAATTATCAAGTAAAAAAGAAACAATCGAAGATAAAAAAGAAGAAAAAGAATCTCTCATTTTAGATATTGATAAGAAAGAAAAATCTTTAGAAAAATATAATCAAAAAATAGAAAAACTAGATAATATTGTTAATATGTTTTCATCGTTATCCGATTTAAATAATGAAATAAGTTCTCGGAATTCTACGATTGAACATGCTAAAGAAATGAAAAAAGAAATTAGAAATCAGAGACTAGATAAAGAACAAGAAGTCTCAAAATTAAAAGAAAATATTGATGATATTGATAATAAAGAATTAAAAAAGAAATATTCAAAAAAACAAAATGAATTACAAAAATTAGATGATTTACTAGACCGTATTGAAAATATATTAAATAATAAAAGAGATGAAATAGCTACCGTTAAACAAAAATTATCTCAAATAGAGTCTCTTGAAGAAAGATATGCTGAATTAGAAAATAATAAAATTGATGCTTCTGAAAAAGAAATAGAAGCAGAGAGCGTAATTGAAACATATAAAAATGTAAAAACAAAACTCAGAAAAGAAAACATTGGATTATTAAATAAATATGCAAATGACGTTTTTAAATCGGTGTATCATAGTAAAGTATATCAACGATTAGAAATTGATTCAGATTATTCTATAAAATTAATCACAGGTGATGGTGTTAAAATTAATCCTGAAGAATTATCTGGTGGAGAAGAAACTATTGTAAGTTTAGCAATTCGGGCAGGTGTGTATAGATTACTTGTTGAACGAAATGGTAATGCTGATAAATTACCACCATTTATTCTTGATGAACCCACAACATTTTTAGACACAAATCATGTGTCTAATTTACAAGGTGTAATTGAAACAATTAATAGTTGGGATGTTCCTCAAGTAATTGTTGTTAGCCATAAGAATAATTTAATTCAAAATGCTGATGTATCATATGAAGTTATTAAAAATCCAGCTACAGAAACAAGTTATGTGAATAAAACGAAAATATAAAATTTTAGATTAAAATAAATTATACGATAATAAGCCCTGTAATAATTATAAAGAAAATAAGATATGATACAGGACGCCCGTATTTTTGCCATAATTTTTTGCTTGTGATGAGGTTAACGCTTTTTTCTAATTTATAAATTGTTGAATTGACGATTTCTTTAGAATCTGGCGTAGATAAAAATGCCCATAACATACCTAATACGAGAACTGTTATAATCTCAGGCGCACCCCAGAATTCACTCACTAAAATAGTAAGCGTTACCACGGCTAAAGCCCTGATATCAACGTCTCGAATCAATATATTATGAGCAGTGTCAACCATCTTTTGTGTCTAATATCTTATTTATAGAGCAGGGTATTTAAACCCTTTGATTTATATCAGATATCACATACATCTATACACAAACATGTATAATTTTAGTTAAAAAAGGCGTAAGTATAATTACTATGTAAACCAAATGGAATAAATATGGAATCAATAGTTGAAGATGCGATAGATAATGAAGAAGAAATAGATGAAGAAATAGAAAAAGAATTAGAAAACAAAAGTACAAATTCTGACAAAGGAATGTCAGATGAAGAAATAAATAAAATAGCTCAATCATTAAAAACACGAATTAGTGTTGTTGGTTGTGGTGGTGGCGGATGTAACACAATTAACAGAATAGCAAAAGAAGGAATTGAAGGTGCAGAACTTGTCGCAATAAATACAGATGCCCAAGACCTTCAACACAGTTATGCAGATACAAAATTATTAATTGGTAGAGAATCCTGTGGTGGTAGAGGTGCCGGAAGCGTTCCTCAACAAGGTGAAAAAGCAGCCCGTGAAGATGAAGAACAAATTGAAAATATTGTAAAAGACCAAGATATGATATTTATAACCGCAGGAATGGGTGGTGGAACAGGAACAGGTTCTGCTCCTGTTGTTGCAGAATTAGCAAGTAAACACGCATTAACTGTAGCAATTGTTACAACTCCATTTACAGCAGAAGGTCAAGCAAGAAGAGATAATGCAGATGGAGGACTTAAAAATTTAAGAAAACATGCTGACACCGTTATTGTTGTTCCAAATGATAAACTTCTTGATTTTGCGCCAAAATTACCACTCCAACAAGCATTTAAAATTTGTGATGAAGTATTAATGCGTTCTGTGAAAGGAATTACAGAATTAATTACAAAACCAAATCTTGTAAATCTAGACTTTGCTGATGTCAAAACTATTATGGAAGGTGGTGGCGTAGCAATGATTGGCCTTGGAAGTTCAGATTCAACCTCAAACAAAGCAGAAGAAAGTGTTACAGGGGCACTTCAATCACCATTACTTGATGTAAATGTTTCAAATGCATCTAATGTACTTGTTAATGTTACAGGTGGTCAAGATATGCAAATAGAAGAAGCACAAGGTGTTGTTGAATTACTAAATGAAAGAGTTTCAGATAACGCGAGAATAATTTGGGGTTCAGGCGTAGACCCAGAATTAGAAGGTGAAATACAAACAATGATTGTAATTACCGGTGTAGAATCGCCACAAATATACGGTGGTGATAATGTAGACGAAACGGTAGAATCTACAACTACAGACGCACTTCAAGATATCGATTATGTTGAATAAATAATACTTTAAAACTATTACCTAGTTACTTACCTACCTATTGTTTTAATATAATTGTTTAATTAGATAATATCATATGTTATTCTCTAAAAAACATATTAAACAAATTATTACTGGTGATAAAACACAAACGAGACGAAGAAGTGATACAAAAGGTGTTAAAATAGGAAATTCTTATAGAGCATGTGAATCTATATTTACAAAAAGAGAAGATTCTCCTGCTTATGTTGTAGTGACAGATGTATATAAAGAAAGACTTGGAGATTTATCTGAAGAAGATGCAAAAAAAGAAGGAGGATATACTGTTGAAGAATTTAAAAATGTATGGTTAGATATTCACGGAGAGTGGAATAAAAATGAACGCGTGTGGGTAATTGAATTTGAAGGGTACGAAAATGACCCTCGTGAAAATTAAAAGAACGGATTTTGCTCTCTTTTTAATTCTTTTATCTTTTTGCTTATACTTTCAAATTGAATTCTATAAAAATTACCCGTTCTTTCCTTATTTTCTACATTAGATGTACTAATATGTTGTTTCAATTCCTGTCCAAAAGATGGTAAAATATCATCCACGATTGTAGTACACATTTCATCCGTTAGATTACTACATTTACTGTTTTCATTTAATTCTGAAATTAATTTTTTTAATTCAGATTTTTCTTTTTCATCTAACTCTTCAACAAACATTGAATTTTTTGTGTGGTCAATATACCAATCAATAGCATCAACAAGAACTGTTTTTTCTTTTCTATTTAAATTAAGCTCCATTGTGTATAACTTAGTATGTTTGAATTAAAAACCTTGCTATTTATATAAAAAATACTATATTAAAATTTAATTAGCTTTTATTACATTTTGTTGTAGCCATTTTTCTATAGTACTTCTCAATTCTTTTAAATTATGTTTTGCTCTGTCAAAATGTTTATTCTGTATCTCCTTAACAGACATATCAATATAAAATTTAGATTTCGTTTCTTCATTAACAATTGTTCCTTGTAAATGTTTATATCCTTTTGTGAGTGAGCGCATAGCTTTATCATATTCTTTACTATTAATATGCATTATAGCTTCATCAAAATAATATAATGCTCCTTCATAAATACTTAATATATTCATTATTTATTTATTATTGTATAACGTTTAATATGTTTTTAAACTCAAGTCAAAATATATAACATATATCGATAAATATTAAATTATATGACTATCTCAAAACAATCTATTATAGATGAGTTACAAAATACATCTGGAGATGAATTTAATTATCACGGAGAACATTGTTCAATTAATGCAATTAAAGAAGGTCCAAATCATGTTGAAATAGGACATTTTGTTGTAGCAAAAAAGAAAAGAAGAAATGGTTATGGAACAATATTGTTTGAATCTCTGTTAGATGTGTTAAGAAAAAATGATATATATTCTGCTACTATTAATATTCAAGCAATGGATGACGGTTCGAAAAATGACCCTATAATGAAATTTCTACGTAAATATAATTTTGAATACGTCGAATCTTATAATCATTATAATTGGGGATTATGTATTAAAGCTAGAGGTAATATATAATTATTCTACTCTAATTATATTTTCTTCTGTAGGCATAACATCTTTTCTCCACTTATTCTTTCTATCTTCTACCGTAGTTCCCGTAACTTCTTTTAAAAATTTATTCTTTGATTTTATCGCTTCTGGCACTTTAGATAATAAATTGTTAGATTTAACTTCAGATAATTCTTTTTCTTCTATATCTAATAAAATAATATCTGATTTATACTTTATTTCTACATAAACTTTTTCTAATGTCGGGTTATTTGGTTCATTTACAACAAATTTATTTTCATCTTTTTTTGATATAGAACCAAAATTTGATTTAATTATTTTCGATATATTTTTTTCTTCTATTAATACATTGTCAGATATTTTATATTTTCTCATACTATAATTAATGTATATATTAATAATAAATGTGACGACAATACGATTAAACAAAACATTAAATAATATACAAACTAAATAACTAGTATGAAAATTGCATTTATATCAGACATCCATTCAAATCTTCCCGCATTAAATAAAGTATTAGAAGATATTCCAAAAAATGTTGACAAAATTGTTTGTACTGGTGATATTATTGGTTATGGTCCATGGCCAAAAGAATGTGTAGATATCATTAAAGATACGTGTGATTTTGTTGTGCAGGGAAACCATGATAGGCAAGTACATTATCCTGAAAAATATAGTCAAAATAAAGGTGCGTATGAGGGACTTAAATATGCATTGAGTGAACTTTCTAAATCGGATGTTAAGTGGTTACAATCTTTGAATGAAAAACAATATATAAAGAATTATATGATTGTTCATAGTCATCCGGTTCAAACAGATTTATATGTATATCCTAGTGATTTTAAAAGTATGGGCAAATATATTAAAGATTTTGATGGTTTGATAATGGGGCATACACATAAACAACATGCAGAATATACCAAAGAAAATAAACTTATAATTAATCCCGGTAGTGTTGGGCAACCTCGTGATGGTGATTCTAGAGCAGCATATGCAATTTTAGATGCAGAAAAAAATGAAGTACAGTTAAATCGCGTTGAATATGACATTGAAAAAACTATTAATAAGATTAAAGAAGTAGGATTGCCTGTTAAATCAGGTGAGAGATTACGTCAATGATTATATTTATTTTATGCATGAATTGAGAACATAGATAAATTTTTGATTTTAATTATTTATTTACGAATATTTTCTTATAATTCTTGAATCTATCATTATAAATTTTAAATTCGCACAACCATATACATAGATAATTTTATTTTGAATGTTTTGTTAAGCAGGTATCTAGTCCGACTAATTCAACAGGATTAACATCGGGTTGAGTTACAACCATCTGACCTTTGTCAAATTGTGGTAATTGTTTTGCAAATTCACGAGGAACGAATACATCTGACGATTCTACAACACGTCTATCTAGTTGAAGATAAATTTTCGTATTAAATTGATTTCTTGCTTCACCATCAATATCTTCAGGATTTTGTGATATAAAGTATAATCCAAATTTATCTTTTCGACCTCTTCTTGCTGCTCTTCTAAACTTATCAACGATGAATCTTTCTCTCGTAGTTTCTGGTTCGTTAACATATTCATGAGCTTCATCTAAAGCAAGTATTAATGGTGTACCTTTTATTTGAGGATAATCAACATCACTACTTATTTTATTTTCAACAATATGAGATGCTATTGATTGAATAACAAGTTGTTCTGACGTTCCACGGAGATGTCCTGTTGTAATTACAGAGACTTGCCCCGGTGAAAACATATCGTGTACTAATTTTTTATCTAGTAATGACTGAGAATGGTCAAATACGTCAGGATATTCACCACGTTTGAATCTTCTTTCAGCAGCACTAATAATACTATCACTAAATTGACTACCTTCAAGCAACATAGGTTTATATTCTTCATCAAACCAGTCAATGAATTCAGAATATGTTGCATCTGAATTTTTATTTACAGTACGGAAGTAAGCATTAATTGTTTGTGAAATTAGTTGTCTTGTTGGTCCTTGAGGGTCACTTGGCATCATTAATTCAGGATATTGATTTACAATTTCGAATGGTATACCGAAATCAATTACTTCACTACCTTCTGTTTTTAATTCTTGTGTTGTACTATCTCTTGTTGTGGGAGCATATACCTTGAAATCAATATCTTTATTTCCAATTCCTCCATATTGTAAACCATCTCTTTTTTCAGCAAGTTCTTCTGCTCGTTTTCTTTTTTCAGCACTTTCTGGGTCTTCACCCATTTCAGCATATTCTTCTTCAGGGTCAATTATTGTTATGTTAAGTGCTCTATTTCGTTCTTTTATATTTTCACTAGCTGGGTCACCATGTGGAACCGCTATATTATATTTATTGTTTTGTGCAAATTGTCTTAAAATATTTTTACTTGTATGTGTTTTACCCGTACCTGTTGAACCTGCAACTAAAACATGCCTGAAAATTGTCGGTTCGCCACTTTCTTCTTCGGTTGGATTAAATAAATAATATTCTAACGGATTATCTTCGTCAGGAACTCTATTTCCATTCACAGACATATCACCTACATATATGCCCTCTTTTGGAATATCAAGACCACATCTTAAAAATTCATTTTGATTTACTTTATCCATTCTTACTGTTGGTTTTGGTGGGGAACTAACAAAATCACCTTCGAAAGGGTCATCTTTAGAATCCCAATCATCTTTCAATTTAATTAATGAAATAGGACTTAATTTAGCAAAATAATTGTATTGCTCAGACCCATAATTATCTGTTGTTGTGTGTCTTTGGTCTTCAAGTTCTGTTTGATACCTTAGAGATTGAATCGAAGCAAGTAATTGAACGGTTACATCGATTTCTTCATCCTCTTTATTTCTATCTGGTATATAATATGGAACTCTTATATAATCTCCAACTTGTATTCTATCAATTTCATTTGGATGAATCGAACCATTTATTATATTTTCTTCACGACCAATTTTTAATCCTGTTTGAGATGCAGAGATATGTCCAATTGGTTTTTCTGGGAGTGCATTGTTAAATGGTTCGGGTGGGATTTTACCTTCTGTGCTAGATTCATTTGTAATCTCATCAATTTCATTGTCAATTTCTGTTAATTCATCATCTATCATATTTATCACTCATAATTTCTTCCTTCGTTATGATTAATATTTGGTTCTTCAGTAGTAATAAGTTTTCTTATTTTTTCTCTAATATTTCTTGATATTCTTACTTTTTCATCTGCTAATACAATAGGTAACGGTTCACTAAATTTAGGTGCCATTTCTGCTAATGCAATATCTCGTAGAATATCTTTATCATATCCTCTCTCAAACATCATTTCTGGAACGCCTATTCTATACACGGTTTTTTTATTTGGTGGTTTAGCGTAGAAAAATGCTCTCCGATACTCTTCAGCAGACCCATGTTTCAATTGTATACCATCATAATTTTTGAATGGTATAACTCTACCATGATTACCACCAATTTTAATATTATTTTCTACATACCATGGAGTATAACTTATAACGGCACCGTTAATTTCATCTTGTTGAAGTGCTTTTGTAAATAAAACAGAATCATTTGTCCATGGCATATCTTTCCTCGTTAATGTAGGTTCTTTTTCTGATATTGCATCAAGTATACGTGTAGAATATGTTGTTTTTTGAACGCCAAAAACGGGCGTATTTGATAATATACAATTTTCAATTCCATTAATATAAAATTGCATTATTTTTTGAACATATTCTGGCCAATTTTCCATCGGCGTACTTCGTGAATCATTTTTTTGATGATATAAAATCCAAATTAAAATGTCCGTTGGAAGTAATGGTCCATCAACAAATATAGGTTCTGTTACATTTTTTGATATATACTCAAATTGTTTTCCTTCTGCATATGACCGAGATAATGAAGATATCCACTTAGACAAATCTTTCGTTAGATAATTTACGCGGTCTAATTGATTTACGGTGACGGTTGTATTATCATTTTCATACGATTGGTCAATTCCTAATTTATTATCATCAAAATACGCTGAAACGCAAATATTCTTTTTATCATTTATATCTGATATTCCTTGTTTCCCTGTAAATGATACGCCTGCAACACTTGCGGATAATATTAAACCATTATTATACGTTAAATCTTTTGTCGTACTTCCATCTATTCCACAAGCGACTTTATAATGTTTTTTTGCTCTTTTTTGTATTTCTTCCGCTCGTTCATGTTGTGGTTTAAATGTATCTCCGTACACTTCTATTCCTCCACCATCTTTTACTAGATGTGAAATTATCTCTTTTGCATTTGGTTCTTCAATATCTTTATCACCAATTGCAGAATTAATATTTTTAAATACAGATTCAATTTCATTATAAATAAGAGGTTCTGTCATTAAATCAGTATTAGACTAAAAGAATATAAAACTATTGATATTATATATTTACAATATTTTTCTTTATATATTTATGCGCTTCATCAAGTATTTCTTTAACGGCATTATGTGTTAATGTATTTCTAGCTTGCTCGTATGTTCTCCATTGATGGTCTGTATGTTCTTTAGATAAATCTATTGATGCTTGAAAAGAATGACAGATAAATAGATGTACTGTTTTATCTATTTTTTCCCCATTAGAATAAAATTTATAACCATATGACTTTTTAAAACCAGGTAATAATTTCAAATCTGTAATTCCAGCTTCTTCTTCTATTTCTCTAATTGCTGTTTGTTGATATTCTTCACCTTCTTCTACACCTCCTTTTGGAAATTCCCAGTCTCCTGTTCTTCCTTTGAGTACAAGATACTCAATTTTATTTCTTGTTGTGCGGAAAACTATTGCTCCGACACTTGTAGCTTTTATCATGTTATCTAATATTAAAATTTCATAGTTTATAAAAATACACCCCAAATAAAATCGTATAAAAATATTAAAGTTTAAGTTTGTATAATACAATACGTATATATGACGGAAGAAAACATTGATTATCAATTAGGAGCTTCTGTAGTAGACCAATCTGCTATAGGTGATGGTGAATTTGTTCCATTTAAAATGGAATCTAGCGTGGTATTTCGAAGATTAGCTGAAGATATTTATCCATCTCCTAAAGTTGGTATACGAGAAGCAATCACAAATGCAATAACAGCAACAAAAAAAGTAAAAAAAGATAATTTTGAACCTGTTATAAATATTAAAATAGATAATGTAAAAAGAGATAGACCGTATTTAATTATTGAAGATAATGGTGTTGGTATGACTATGGAAACAATACGTCAAGTTGTATCATATATTGGTCGTTCGACAGTTCGTGATGATAATGATAAAACAGGACAATTTGGAATGGGGTTTCTTGCATTATTTTCTTTATGTGGTTCTGATGGTGGATTTGTTATGCATACAAATTCACGAAATGAAAATTCTGAACCTATAAGCGGTGTTTGGAAAGATGGTGGATTTTCACGCTTTGAAAATAATTCTAATACAAGTAAAAATATAAAAGGAACACGTTTTGAAATTATTCTTAGAGAAGATATATCAGCAGAAGATATTCGAACATGGGTTGAAGATGTCGCAAAATGGTCTCGCGTACCTATTTTATATGAAGATAAAACAGAAGATGGCGTATATTCAGATGAATTCGGCGTATCAAAATTAGAATCATTAATTATGCATTCTTCACTATTTGTTGTTGTAGAAAATGAATATTATAAAGCTATTTGTTCAGATAGATTAGATAATACGCCAACAATTTTATTAGATGTATTAATTGATAGAGGTGATGTAGATATACCTCACTTACCATTTGATAATATAGCTATCAGATTAAAAAAAGAACATCCTGTTGCTATGATAGGAAAATATAAAGATAAAATGGTTATTAGAAAAAGTGAGTATCATCAATTATCTAAAGAAAGAAAATCTTTGTATGTAATAGAAGATAAAGTTGATGAAAGCGTTCCAATTACGCCTTCACCTACAGGTACAAGAGAAAAACTTAATGAAAATAATAAGTTTTGGCGTCATGTTGGAAAACAGGTTAAACAAGAATATGAGAATAAATGTGAACAAATTTTAGATTCATTTAAAAATGATATGACTAATATTCAAATTAATGAATATAAATTTTTAGAACATTGTTTATTTACTAAATTAGATGGATTTAAAAGATTTGATTTATATATGGAAGCTAAATATAAAAATATATATTCAAAAAAATTAGTTAAAAATATATATTCTATATTACAATCTGTAAATACATATAGATATGATGAATCGAATAATATGATTCCTATTCATAAAGATAAAAAAGTGTATGAAATAATAAATGCTGATTATGATTATGTATTTATGTTTATTAATAATTTTGATGATGAAAAAGCTATAAAAATTCATGCTTCAAATAGTTCATATATCTTTGTTAAAATTGAAAATGCAAATTGGTATTCATTTTATGAAGATACTTTGGGTTGGGAAAAATTAAAAAATGTTAAAGATAGTCACCCCGTTTGTAAGAATGTTACTTCTAATGAAGTTGAATCATTACAAAAAAGTAAAAAAGATAAAGAAAAACTAAACAAAAATAAAAATGAAGTCGTTATATATTTCGGGAATACAAAAAAGAAATTTGATATAACTAAATTACCTGCTAAAATTAAAAATATAAATAATAAATACGTATTAGAATTAAAACAATATGATATTGAGAAATTAATTTTATTTACAAAAGAATCAAAGTATAATATATCAGAGTATACATGGTTACGGTGTGATAAATATGCTTTAGTTAATGTTAAAAATAAAGATATAGAAATGGAATTAAAGAGTATGCCATTATCCATAACTATTAGTGAATTTATGAACGATGTTGAATGTATTGAATTACAAACATCTGATGGAAAAAAACAATGTAAAGATATTCCGTTTGAGAAATCTGTATTACATGTTATGGATGAATCTATGTATTCAACAATTTCAAATATAAAATCTTGTGAAAAAATGCAAATTTTATTTAATGAATCTGCTTTTTCATCTGTAAAATCTCCATCTAAAGAAATATACATTCCCGTTACAAAATCGATGTTGTATGAAGTTTTACCATTTATAAAAAAAGCTGTTGTTGTAAAATCAAGATTGCCTATTGTACCTGTTGAAAATGTTGTTGATGGCCCAAATTATGCTCAATGCAAATTGTATTTAAATGAATTTGAAAATAGAAATACAGATATAATTCAAGAAATTGATGAAAAAATATTTTACAATAAATCATTAACAGGCGTAAGAAAATCAATATTATATTTATTAGATGAAATTAATGATAGTAATATTGATTTGAAGGAGGTGAGTAATTATGAATAATCTTCCGTCAGAATATAGAAACAAAATTAAAATTGATTCACGTTTAAACTCTATAACGGGTCTAAAAGATAAACGATATGCAGGTGCAAACAAAATTCCTGAAGAAATCCAAACAATTAAAGATTTATTCATTAAAAGACATAAACTTCCTAAATGGATTAATCATGAATCAGAATATAATGTAATAGAAGATATTATGAATTCAGATATTTGTATAGATGATGTTTCTGATATGAATATTAATACAGAAGAAGAATTTAGATTATGTTTATTTGCACTTGTTTCTAATGCAGATGTGTTATGTGAAAATGGAGAGAGGCATTCAATAAAAGAATTATGGGGTTCTGATATTGTTAACGCAGATTTGAATAATCAAATATTAATTAACAAAAAACCATATTTTTCTACAGAACATAATAGTCTTCCAAAACCAGATATCCCTGTAAATAATTTAATTTTATTTGAATATAATAAAAGTAAAACAAGAAGCATATATGCATTTACCACAGCCGATAAAAAAATTATTAAAGATGCGTATTATGAAGGTTTTCCAATAAATGATTATATAATAACTTCATTTAATACAAATTATGTTGATATTGTGTGTTCTGTTCTAAAAATTGATTCTATTAAAGATAATATGGATTTGGTTCGCGTTACAAAAAATGGATTATTGTTAATTGAATCTCGTGATTTAGATTTAAATGGTCTTATAGCACCACATAAAATCCCACGTATTAAAGACCCGTGGAAAGATTTCAAAATAAATCAAAATTATCAAATACTAACTATTTAAATACATTCGCGTTATATTTTGTATAGTACAAAACAACAATTATTTATACAACCAATCCTACTACTATTATGTAATAATGAATTTAGAAACAGCCTTGTCATACGATGACATTTTAATCCGACCGAAACGTTCAAGTGTAAGTTCGCGTTCTAATGTTTCATTAGAATCAACACTTATCAGAAACATAACTGTAGAAAATCCGATTATTAGTGCCCCAATGGATACGGTAACAGAAAATGAAATGGCACAAGCTATGTGTGATGCCGGAGGAGTTGGAATTATTCATAGATATTTAACTCCTGAAGAACAAGCAGAACAAATTAGTAGTGTAGATGGACTCGTTGGTACAACAATTGGTATTAATGATGGATGGAAAGATAGACTTGAGAGAACGGTTGATGCTGGAGCAGATTTTGTTTGCGTAGATGTCGCTCATGGGCATATGGAAAGAACATTATCTGTCGTTTCTGAAACAGTAGATATGGTAGATGTTCCAGTAATGGCTGGAAATGTATCTACGAGAGAAGGTGCTAAAGATTTAGCTATGGCAGGAGCCGAAAGTATTAAAGTTGGAATTGGTCCCGGCAGCCATTGTTTAACAAGAGATGTTGCTGGTGTTGGAGTTCCACAAGTAACAGCAATTAGAGAATGTAAAGAGGCAATAGATTACTTAAAATCACTTGGAGAAATTTCACACGATGTAACAATTGTAGCTGATGGAGGTATTCAAAAACCGGGAGATATGTCTAAAGCATTATTGCTTGGTGCAGACTCTGTTATGGTTGGAGGATTATTCGGTGGTTGTAACGAATCTCCAGCACCTATTGTTAAAGCTAAATCAGGTGAAAAATACAAACGTACTCATGGGATGGCATCTGGTGAAGCCAGAGATAAAAATGATATTGACACAGAAGAAGCTGTCGAAGGTGATTCTGGATTAATCCCATGCAAAGGGCCTGCTAAATCTGTTGTTGATGAATTGTCTGCAGGAACACGTTCAGGACTAAGTTATGTTGGAGCGCATAATCTTGAAGAAGGTAGAGAAAGAGCAGAATTTGTACGTATTACTCCATCTGTAACCGTTAGAAACGGTACGCATGGTGTATTAGATTAATTATATCTATTAATTTTAGAATAAATTATAGGGTTGTAAATTCATATATATTATATGGTGAAAATTGTTTATTGTGACCATTCACATAATTTTTTAAAAGTACAAGAGATTAATAATAAGGTAGTTGGTGAAGATATAAGATTAAATAATATAGGTACTTTAAAACTGACAAAAGATAATTACGCGGGTAATGATAAATATATAACAGACGCTTTAAATCGGAATAGCTCTATACGTTTAAATAGGTACGATTGTCCATACTGTAGAACTCTAGGTAAAGAAGATATTTCATTTATGTTTAATCCTGAATTAGGTAATAAGTTTATTAGATTACGTAAAAATAATCAAACCAATACATGGGATATTGATGATACAGCTAGAATTGGTACAGAGGATATGTTTGGAGATTCTGCATATGTTTTAACTTATGAATGAATTAATCTTTTGCTTCATCAATTAACGTTTCACCTGTTACGTCTACACTATAATCCCACAACATATTTTGTAGTCTTGTATTTTGTGCTATTTTAGAGGGGCGTTCAGGTTCAAATTTATTATAATATACACTACTATATTCTGTAATATCTATTGTATTAACGAGTGTAGCTGCACCTTCATATGTTGATGAAATACCCGGTAAAGGTAATTTATCAAATATATAATTTAATTTATTTACAGGCATTGGAAATGTTCTTAAAAATTTTGTTCCTGAGATAACGCCCGGATGAACAGAACTAGTTATAATTTTTTCATCATCTAATCGTTGTGCTAATGAAATTGAAAACATTACATTTGCTAATTTTGAACGAGCATAAGATTCCCAATCATTCATAGTATTATTTTCAACAGAGTTCAAACTAAATGTATCTATAGAATTATGTGCAGAAGAAGATGTAAAAACAACGTGAGATGGATTATCTGCATTTAATAATAATGGCATAAGATTAAGTGTCAATACAAATCCAGATAAATAATTTACAACGAAAGTATATTCTATTCCATTTGTTCCTGCTTTATTTCCTTTATAAAATCCCCCTGCATTATTTATTAGTATATCTACTTCATTTATTTCTTCTTTTATCATTTCTGACATAGCTCTTACTTCTTGTAATTTAGAAAAATCACTTCTAAAAAATTTTGATTTAGTCCCAATACGTTCTTTAAGATGCTTTTCTAAATTTTTACCTTCTTCTTCATTTCTCCCATGAACGTAAACATTGGCACCCATTTTTCCAAAATATATAGCTGCTTCACGACCAATTCCACTAGTACTGCCTGTAATTACAATATTTTTGTTTTGAAATTTATATTTATTTATATTTATATAATCTCCCGTGCGTTTGTTCATCATATATAATATATTATATTAAAAGTTAAATATGTATTCATAATCCAATTGTTAAGTGTAATTATACATATTCTATTTAAGAATAATACTAATTAAATAAGTATTTTAAGAATAAAAATAATATTCATTTAGTAATTCTAAAGTAATCTATATTAATCAGATAACAGAAAAATTTTTATATGTTACTACTTATCATTAAATATGAAGATAGTTGTCTGCGTTGACGAAACTGAATCGAGTAAATTAGCACTAGATAAAGCAGTTGAATTTGCAAATAATACAGAAGATGTTAAAATTTTATTAGTAAATAGTTTAGATAAAGAAATCAATTATGAAGATAATAAAATTATAAAAGAATCTACAGATAATGCGATAAATAAATACGATAAAATAGTTAATAATCTTAAAGAAAGAGCTATAGATAAATCAGATGGCGATATAGATGTAGAAACATTTATTCTAGATTCTGATTCTTATCCTGTTCAAACAGTAATAGACTTTATATCTGATAAAAATATATATCAAATATTTATTGGACACAGAGCCATGCCTGAAAAACATGAAAAATTATATGGAAGCTTTGCAAAAGAAATGATTAGTAAATCTCCTGTTCCCGTAGTAGTAACAACAACAAAATAATTAACTTCTTTTATCTTCTGGTTTAAGTAATATTGTCATTTTTGTTTTATCTAATGTTATTTCTTTTTGTAAACTTAAATGTTCAACAGATTCAATAGTGTCAATTTTTTCTAATGGTGCAAATTCAAAGTGCGTCATTGTAGCCGATTTTCTATTATCTGAGATAAATGCACCGAGTAAAATACCATTTGCTGGACCACCACTTATTGTATCATCATATCTAAATACAACAATATCCTCAGGCACTTTGTCCATAAACTCTTCAAATTCACTATTTGAATCAAATTCTGGCATCAAAAAACCTGTTGTATCATAAAATATATCATTGGGTGGTAAATCTAATTCTTGCTTTTGATATTCTTCTATAGGTGGCTTAATATTTTTACCTTTGATATATTTTTTTCTTTTACAATTATGTTCTATACCCGATTCATCAAATTTATCTAATACTCGATTATACGCTTCTGGTATTAAAATATCTACAGTACCATCTTTTGATTTTTTATCTTGAATAGTAATAATTTCATTATCTTCAATTAAATTAGCTTCTTTAGCTTTCCCAATTAGATATCTTTCATCCATCTCTTCGTTTCCATTTGGTTCTTCTACAAGAATTGGTATATCTTCACCTCTATTTCTAAGTTCTGTTAATGCCTGTATGTATTTATAACCTGTCAAAGGTTCACCCGGATTATCAATTAAATGCGTATCAGGATAATTTTTATCATCATAGGTCATTTCTAAAGCTATCCAATGAGCAATTCCTCGGCTTGTACCGTCTGATTTATCAGTAAACCTTGCATCACCTTTGTATACATCATAAAATGCACTTCTACCTGACTGTGTAGTATTTGCTCTCCAAAATGGGAAGAAATCCATTTCTTGATTGCTTTTTTCAAATACATTGTCTTTACTTACAAAATTGACAATATATTGTTTTAATTTATCATTATTAACTCGACGCGTAGCTTCTCTTGCTATGGCTTTATTACTTGTTAGTTCTGTTTTAAGTTGTTCATCTGTTAATTCTTCTTGTTCTTCTATTGATGTTTCCCAACGTTCAATTTCTGTTTTCTTTTCATCTAACCATGTATCGAGAATATCTTCCCAATTCATTCCTTCAACATAGTCAATATTTACATTTTCTGAACGTGTAAATTTTCCTTGGAATAAATACTCAATAATATTATCTATATAGTTAGAATAAGATTCATCCGTAAAATCTGTAACCCATTCATCAGCATTTTTAATATCTTTTTCTGTTATATCTGATTGTTTTTTATGTTCAAGAACAATATTGTTTGGATTAATAGGATGAACAACAGCATCTAATGATTTATGTATAGCACCAATAGTCTTAAATTGCCTATTCTTATTTTGTACTTTATCTGCAGAAAATAATTCATCAGGTGCATCATCTGAATCACAAATTAATGAATTCAACTTCCCCGTAATTTCACGCATACGAGACCCTATTTCCCTATAAATTAATTCCCTATCTTTTTTATTGTATTTGTCTGCAATAGGTGATAAAGCAGAAGGAGGTGTAAATACATATACTCCACCACCAGAGTCTAATAATTTCACAGCATTTTTATCTCCAATCATTTTTGAAAATGCTTTGACCCAGATTTTAAGTCTATTTTCTAAAACATTTTTATGTTCATTAGGTAAGGGTCTTTGTTTATATTGTTTTTTAATATCAATATCTACAAATAGTGCCCATGCGACCATTTCTCCATAATCAGGCAATCTATCTGAATCATTATCTAACCATTTGTAACCATTATTATTCTCTTCATTATATTCCGGTTTCTTATAATATTTTGTTTTATATGCTTCATCGGGTGCATACGTTATAGTTGTGAATGCTGTTCTTTCAACAGTGGTAGTTAAATCATCTGGTAAAATACTAGGTCTAGATTTGTATGGATATCCTTCATCCCATGCTTTTTTATCATCTTCCGTAACAGTATTAGATACATACCATCCATCATGTTCATCTGTAGGAATCCAAACAGTTTTCCCATTATTGATTTTTGCTAATTTTTTATAAATAGAAATATATTTTTTATAATGGTTTTTGTATTGTTCTGAACTCATTAATATACATAAATAGTTCAAACAATATAAAACATTGGATATAAAATCATATTGTGAAAATTAATAACAAGCTCCATGATTATCACACTTCAACCTATAAAAATACGCAAAGTATAAATATAGCTAGTTATAAATAATAAACGCATAAACATGACAGGAAATAATTATCGTTACTTAAGTATATTTATGGCCGCAATTCTTGTACTCAGTATGAGTGTTGCGTTCGTAGGTGTTGGAATGGCTGATAGAACAACAGAACTTGAAGAAGGAGACCGTTATTGGGTCGGTCAACTACTTGTTTACGAAGATGAAGATGGTATAGAAGACGCAGAAGTACTCAAAGATAATGATGACAATGAATTTGTCACGCAATTAACAACATCACAAAATGAATCAGGTGTTGATTATGTTGAAATTGATACGGAAAGTTCTGATTTCGAATCCGGTTCATATAATCTAACATATGATGATTCAGAAGGAAATGAACAAGTTGTATCTTTTGACCTTTCTGAACAAAACTTAACTGTTGAACCAGAAGATGTTCAAGTTCATAATGAAGGAGGTGATTCTGAAACAGAACTTGATTTTAGTAGTAACCGAAATACATATGATGTAAATGTTTCATCGGAAAACATGAGTGATTCTGATTTGGCACAGGTATTTAGTGCTGATGGAGAATATAACTTTGAGGAAGAAGATGTAGAAGATGATTACCTTACACTTGAAGAAGTTCCAAGTGATTTAACCGTTGATTTCGAAGATATTGATGCTGAAGAATATGAATTCTTATTCGAAGTTGTAGATTCAACAGCATACTATTCTACAAATATAACGGTATCTGAACCGGGAGATGCTACAACGGTGTTTGATAGTGTTGAAACAATTGCAGAAGGTGATGTTTCTGAAATCGTCGTAGAATATGAAAATACAGACGAATTTGATGTTATAGTTGGAGATGAAGATGATGTAGGATATGAACTTGATTTTACAATTAGTGACCTTGATGAAGATGAAAACAGCGTAACATTATTATTTGATTCATATGTTGCAGGAAACGGTGATGAAGATGTTCTTAGGGTACATGATGATTATGATGGTGAAGTGAGTGTTAATGCTGAAACAGATGACCTCTCAGACCCATTGGTTCCAGAAACATATGACTTATCTGTTTTAACAGATGATTCAGAAAATGATGTAAGTACTTTAAATATTGTAGAACGTTCTACGGATGGAGTAAGCACGTATGTACTCCCTGAAGATGCAGATACAGACGAACTTGAAGATATTGAACAAGCAACCCCATCAGAAGTCGTAGCAGAAAATGACACGCTTGTTCTTTCTGTTGAAATGACGGGTATTTATTCATTCCTTGATGAAGATTATGACTTGTCCACAGAAAGTAGTGATTATGATGAACATGGCTTATATCTAGAAGTTACAGAAGCTCCTACTTCACCTAATGTAGGTTCATCTGACCCTCTAGATATGTCTGATTCAGAAATATTTACAAATTCATCAAATGGTGTATTTTATGTTGTATTTGATACATCTTCTGAAGAATTTGAATTTGATGATGACTCCGTTCAATTTGATGTTGAAGTTGGATTAGATGAAAATAATCAATACATTGAAGAAGATGATGAAGAAATTGTTGAAGTAAGTTTCGATGCTGAAGAAAGAACAACAGAATTCGTTGGTGAAAACGGTGTTCTTGAATTTGAAGAAGGTGAAGAATTTGAAGTAACAGCAGAAACAAATGTTGCTGAAAATACAGAAGATACATTAAATGTTAGAAAGACAGGTGACAATTCATTTGTTGATTCATATGATGTTGTCGTAGAAGACGGTGCGTTTAGTGCGTCTGTAGATGGTGAATCTCTCAGTGTTGGTGATGAATTTACGGTTCGGATTAATGGTGAAACAGACAGAGTAGATTCAGTAATTGTTGAAGGAGATGCTGTAGACGATACAGATGATGCTGTAGACGATACAGATGATGCTGTAGACGATACAGATGATGCTGTAGACGATACAGATGATGCTGTAGATGATACAGATGATGCCGTAGATGATACCGAAGTTGAAGAGGTAGATGATGATACGCCCGGATTTGGTGCTGTAGTTGCTTTTGTAGCAATTATTGGTGCAGCATTATTAGCTGTCCGACGTAACAACTAGAATCGTTAGCTGATTATTTTTAATTTTTATTAAAGATTTATAATACTATTGAGATTTAAGAAATATATTAAAAAATTTTTTAAATAAATATACGTATTTATAATTCTTCAGGAATATGGTCGTATATCTGTAAATCAATATCTGCTTCTGTTACATATCCAAGAACTAATCCATCACCAGACATATTATCTCTGTTATGGGCTGTTTTAATAGCCTCTTTTGCTAATATTTTTGCTTTTTCAACTGTAATATTTGTTTTATATTTTTGTTCTAAAACTCCAAGTGCATATGAACTTCCACTCCCAATAGGAATATAATTTTCATATTCAATTATTGAACCTGCACTACCAACATAATAAATTTCTGGATTTTCATCAAATCCAACAATTAATCCTGAAGTATGATAATGATTATTTACAAATTGTGTTCTAGCAAAATGTGCAACAGATTTTGTATACATTTCATGTCCACGTTCAGATTCATACGAAATAGATTCATTTTTAATTTCAGATTTTAATTGCTGATGGTGTCCAACAACACCTGCTGTACCTATTAATACATTATTATTTATTTTCATTATTTTATTACTGTCTTTTTTAATAGTCGTAAAAAGAGAAGATGTTCTCGTATCGGATGCAATAACAACACCATCTTTTGCCTTGATAGCTACAACAGTTGTCCCATTAGGTTCTTTAATTATTTCGTCATTAGAATTAGTTTTATTCATTTTTATCACCATTTAGTATATTTTCAATTATATCGTTTTCTACTTCTTCAACGCCATATTCATTCGTAATTTTAACTACACTAATCATGTTATTAGATATATTTTTATCTGTAGAATTATTAAATGTATTTATGGTTAACTTTATTGTTTCAGATATATCCATATTTTCATCATATTTTGATTCTATTTGTTCAAATATTGTTTTACTATTTTTACCAATTGCAACACCTCTCCAAGCAGAAGATTCTCCATCAGGGTCAACTTTATATAGTTTTGCATCTCCATTTCTATCTATTCCTCCAATAAGTAATGAAACCCCATATGGTCGTAATTCTGTAGACTGTATTGTTTCTTGAATATTATTTGATATTTTATTTGCAATTATTTTTGTATCTGAAATTTCGCCATATTTTGATTTTTCATCTCTTATATGTTTTCTAACATTATCAGATAGTATCCTTCCATCAGTTGAATGTCCTGATACAGCCATAGCAAATTTTTTATCTAATTTATAAATTCTATTAATACTATTATGAATCAATAATGAGGAATCTTCGTTCGTGTTTTGTGATAATAATACAATACCATCTTTAACTTGTATGCCAACAGAAGGCGTAGAAGTATTAACAACTTTTTTTGCATGTTCAATCTGATGCAAATCACCTTCTGAACCAAATACTGAATATCCTTTTCTATATTCTTTATTTACATCCATGTATATAATTTTTAGTATTGTTTTAGTATAATTCTTTCCCAATTATAACATGGAATTTGATAGTCTATGTGCTTTCTTATTTTCATGTTGAGAAATATGCGTAAATATAACATATTCAAACTTATTTTTAAGTTTTAATATAGATTTTATTGTTTGTTTATATTCATTATTTTTATTTTCTAATTTTAATTGATTTATAATTGTTTTTTCATCTCCAAAAACAAATACTCTATTATTTTCGCCATATTTTTTTAATACATCTTTTAAAGCTAATTCTAAAGATTTATATTCAGCTTCTGTATTTGAATTAATAGATGGGATTATACAGTTATTTTCGAATAATTTATCACCCCCTTGTGTTTCTACATAATAGCCAATTGAACCTATTGAATATTTGTTATTAAATCTTTTATAACTACCATCAAAATATATAAAAATAGCGGGTTTAAAATTCATATAATATAATATAGTATCTAATATAATATTTATTTTTCCGTAATAGTTTTAAAAGTAACGAAACATATATACAGTAATAATTATCTATAATACATAATGAAAAATAGAGATATTGCAATTATGCTTTGTTTTTTACCTACAGGATGGTTTGGAGTACACAAATATTATGTCGGTAAAAAAAGAACAGCTATATTATATGCGGTTTTTATTTGGACATTAATACCAATTGTTAAATCTGTTTTTGATGGAATAATTTTATTATTAATGGATGATGAAAAATTTATGAAAAAACACCATACAAAAGAGGAATATGATGAATATGTTCGAGAAGAGTTGAAAAAACATGGTATTATTCCAACAGATGAAAAAGAAGAAAGTAAAATTAAAAAAGAATATGAAAATGTAGACTTTGATATAAAAGAACCTGATTATTCAGATTATTATGGACCGTGGAAATAATTAACATTATAACTATTAAATAACCCTTAGTTTTTTAAAGATTGAATTATATTGTTAAATACGTAATATGACAAAAGAAAATGAAGAAAAAAATTTAGATGAAGAACAAGACGTTACAAAATCAGATAAAGATAATGATTCTAACGTTGAATCAGAATCAAGTACTAAGCAGAAAAAATCTAATAATTATAGTGATGGACAAGTATTAGGTGGAATAATATTGGGATTAATTGTACTCATGGGTGGAGTAATATTACTTGGAGGTGGAGCCGGAACTGCTGTAGATTTTAATTATCCAGAATGGGCAGATGATGATGGAATTGTTATGAATGAACAAACAGGACAACCAGATATTCAACCTGCATTGCAAAGTCATACAGAAGTTTTATCATCTGATTCATTCACACTTAACGTCAATTTTGAAAATGATTTAGGTGAACAAGGAACAGAAGAAAGTTCATTGGAATACAAATATAATGCAGAATCTCAAACTGCATATGGGGTGCAAGATATGAACGGTGAAAGAATGGAAACATATGATGAAATCTTAGAAGAGAGACAATTAGTTGCACAAGGCGTAGAAAATATGACATATGATAGACAACCACTTCTTCAAAATCTACCATTTGCAGCAGCAGCAGAATTTGAGATAATGGCCGTTCTTAATGTGGAAGCTGTTGATACAAATGAAAATGTTGTAATTTATGAAGTTGATGGTGTAAATGAAGAATTAGCTGGAGATGTTGATATTGATGCTACAGGAGAAATTCATTTACATGAAGATGGTTACTTTACAAATATGGATGTAGATATTCAAGATAATCAACAAGGATTCACTACATCACAAGAAGTTTCCATATCAGAGATTGGTTCTACAGATGTTGAAGAACCAGAATGGTACAGTGAAGCTATAGAACAAACAGAGGAGTTAACAGATGAAGACTTTGAAGAAGCACAACAACCACCAGAAGAAGAAATACCTGAAGAAATACCAGAAGAAGAAATACCTGAAGAAATACCTGAAGGAGAAGATGGAGATGAACCTATTGTAATTGAATAGAATTAAGTGGTATATTTAATCCATTCTTGTTTATTTTTAATTCGTTGTTTTAAATCAAATGTTTTCGATATATTACTTATAATTTTTTCTTCTGAAGTTGATAATTTATCTGAATTTTTCATTATATTATCTATCTTGATTAGTTCTTTTTTAATTTCTTTAGGATGAGCTTTAGGATATATAGTACATTCATTTAAAATCTGTTTTGTTCGTTTATCCATAATAAATATACTATCACACAAGGTTATAAATTATTTGAAGACTCTTTTATATTTTCAATAAATTCTAATCCACCAGAGTATAAAGATTTTATTTTTGCATTATCATTTTGAACAAGAATGTCATATATTTTCTTATCTAGTACAGCAAATGCATATGCCAAACTGTCATTTTTAATCCTACCATCACAGCTAGAATATACGTTCTTTTGAGAAACCGTATATGTTTTATCATAATTTTTCATATCTCTATATTCACCTTTTGTTACGGGAACATATACAATATCATCTAAATCATATTGTGTGTTAATTTTTTCTTTATTAGATTTTGTATAATATGAAGTATAAGGTTCTTCATTATTATATACGTATAATTTAATTTCTTTAATAATATCTTTATTCTTAAATAGTAATGCTGTTTCTTTTTGTAATATATGAACAAGTATTAACTCATAATTATTATACATTTCTGAAAGTGTTTTTTCACCAACATCTGTAATATATTTCATTTCTTTTTCAAGATTCGGTAATTCTACCGTGTCGAATTTGTTATTTTTAATATTAGTTATAATATCAACCCATTCTTCCGTAATTTCATAATCACTCATTTTAAATGTTTTTATTTTATCTGTGTTTCTCCATTCTGGTAATATTGACCAAGCATACCAATATAAGTTTGAATTCGATATGTTTATTAAATTACCAATTTTAGTTTTATTATTTGTATTAATTGTATAGATATTATCTATATTTTCTTTAAATAATACTTTAATATGATTTAACTTTTTAGACGTTATGGGTACGTATAGGATATTAGATTTATCTAGATTATCAATAATATCTTTCTTATTTTGTAAATAATAATTATTTTTTATATTTTTCATTTTTTGCATTATATTTTCATTATTAAATACATTTATATTATCATCTACAACATGAAAAATAACTTGTTTAGATGTTTCTTTTAATTCTTTCGCAGAATATATACCTTCTGATGTTTTAAACTCATATTTAGTAACAATATTTAACCAATCTTCTATTGTGGTTACATTCTGAGAATCTTTTAAGTAATCCCACATTTTAACCAGAGAAGTTGCGATTGAAACATCTTCAGATTTCATATGATAATAATCACTCACATTATATTCACTATTAGACAAAAATAACACCAGTTGTTCACTATCTGATTTATTGTATCGACTATGTATAGAACTTAAGTATAAATTATTTCTCATTGTATGCGTATGAACAGTCATTTTTCTGCTTTCTATTTCTTTATTTTTAACTGTAGATGATTTTTTAGATTTATTTAATAATGATTTTTTCGTAAATTGATTAACAGAATTTAAATCAATATGTTTTTTAACAAATTTCAATTTTTTCCAATCATATAATTCATTCAAAATATTATATTGCTGAGAATTTTCAATGCGAACAACGACATTATCATCATTTTCTTCCCACACAGCATTCATTTTTGTTTGGTTCATTGTTACACCCATAAATACATTTCCATCATTTATTTCTGAAACAATATGTCCAATTTTCTTTTTATAATTAGAGGAATCGTCTTTTTTATTTGCATCTCCTGCAGAAGAACCTCTTTTAACATAATATACTTCTTCGTTAATATTTTGGAAAAATTCAGCTAAATTGTCTGATAATGAAACGTTAAATTTATCTTCAAATTCCGACTTGACGGTACTTATAGAGTTTAATTGAATATTTAATATGAATATAGCATTAACGAGATATTTCTTTTTACGCGTAGGTAAATCAAGAAAATCACTAGGTTTTGAAACAGATTTCATATATTTATTAAATTTTGATTTTATTTTCTGCAACATTCTTTTTTCTAAATATGCCCAGAAATATTCGTTTATTTCCAAAGTCTCTCTTGTACCTGTCGGTTGAGGTAACAAAATATCAATTTCTTCATTCATTACATGGTCTGTTGAAGTAGGTAAATTTAATTTAGATTCAGGAATGTATTTTTCTTTTCGTTCTTCTGAAAGATTTTTGTACTCTGCTTCACTAACAGGCATTAATCCTTTATTTGGTCCTTTAACAACCACACCATTTTCATTTTTTAATCGAATATCCATAGAATTTGGATTTGTAATATAAAATTTTGAAGAAATGTCACTATTATAAGAACTATTTCTATTTATCGGAGAATTAATAAGTAATGTACGACCTTCTTTTTCACGACTACAAATAGCCGTATAATATTCATTATCAATAGTGACTACAAAATTAGAATCTTTATGTTCATCAATTAGATTTTTAATTCCAAATTCATTATCAAATTCAATTTCATTATTATCATCAAATTCCCTATATATAATAGGAATTGTTGCCCATTCCGAATGTCTATAAACCCATTTTCTTACGTCTTCAATAGAAATGTTTTCTTGCAATTTAAATTCAAAACGCGTACCATAATTATTATCTCTAAAATTAGATGGTAAATATTCTTCATTATCTTTTTCAAATAAGCCGGGTTTCCAAATACCAGAAAATGCATTTTCATTTTCTTTTCGTGAATTTGTATGCATAATAAAACCACCATCAGGACCGACTAATTTATAACATGCTAAAAAACCCATTCCATATTTACCTGAAACATTTCCTCTATCTCTATTTTGAGAACGCCCAATAACTGTTAAAACTTTATTTAAAACGTCTTCTGTTATTCCAATTCCATTATCTTGTAAGATTAATTCAACACGTTCACCATCTTTTACTTCTATTTTAATAATGCCTTCACTATCAGATATATATTCTTTATATATTGCACGTTTAACAGCTGTTAATGCATTTTGTAATGGTTCACGAATTCCTGCTTCTGGACTATCATAAATATCATCTGCGAGACGTTTAAAAATTGCGGCATTTTCAAAATCAAATTGAATTGATTCACTTCCTTTTAAAGCCGTATCTTGATTTATATCATTTGCTCCTATTTGATATTCTACTTTATTTCCTGAATATTCTTTCATTTATATAATCACCGTTTAATACATATACAACTTATACTGCGTGATAAAAAAGGTTAGGATTTTAATGTATTATTAGGCAATTTTTTCTGCTCACCAGATACATTGCGAATAAATTCAATATCTAATATATTAATTTTTGATGCTTTAACGTTATATCGTTCACTTTCTTTTTCAACCGCAAATTCTTCTGCTAAATCTGTTACAGACTTTTCAACATCTGGAGAATAAATAAATTGTTGACTATAATAACCAAGGCTTCCCGGTAAATTATAAATTACTCTATATACGCCGGGTTTATTCATATTTTATATATTGTATTTTGTTTTTATAAATATTCCGATTTAATTTGGGAAAATAATATATGTCTTAGTTACTTATAATAATTTGATGACACAAAACGATTCAGATGATGAGGAAAAAAATAGTAATTCAAATAGTACGACAAGAATTGATGGTAGTCTTTCAGGTTTATCTTTAACCGTGGAAACAGAGGGAAAAGAAAACTGCAAAGAATTATTTAACGAAACATGGGATAAAATGCTTACAGATGCAGAAAATATGAGTGATGGATTAGATGAAAGAATGAACTCACTTTAATTTATTATTTCATTTAAATTAGATTCAATAGAGTTTAAAGTATCAACAATTTCTGTATTTTCTACTTCGTTATGCCATTCTTTAATTAATGTTAATGCTTCATTAGCATAATAATCAATTTCTCTTTTAGGTGGTGTCTGACCTATGGGCATCAAAACACCATCTGTAGGTATTTCATCATATTCTGCAGCTAAATTATGCATTGTATCAATATTTGCTTTTAATTCATTTAATTTATTCATGTAATATGTATGTAATAGTTATATCAATATAATATTTATTGTATTATAAATTATATATAATCGAAAAACTTAAGTAATACCCCACCATATAATATGATAAGCCACTCACACTGGCGTGGATACATATGAAATATATGAATAATCGCTCTATGTTGTTTGCCTTTTTTGCTAATAAGAGAGCGAATTTTATGGGTTTTAATCCCATAACGCGCTAACTCTACGATGATTCGCTTTCTTAATGCAAATCGCCAAGGCGAATCAAAAATAGAGTAAATTTGACCTATGTTTGAAGCACCAAACATAGTATCTTTGATGGTGGCGACAACAAAGCGGGTTAAATAACTCGTTAATAAGAAAATAATACAAATGGGCCTGTAGCTCAGTCTGGCAGAGCACCTCCTTTGCAAGGAGGAAGCCATGAGTTCAAATCTCATCAGGTCCACTTTAATCGTTGCTCACGATAATATACTTTTAATAAAAATAGAGAAGCCGTCTATGATAATAAAAGAGTTAATAATTCATACTCAATAAATATATACATAGGCGCAAAGTAGCGAGATGGTCTAGTCTGGCCTAGGACACTTGGCTCATAACCAAGAAGTCGCATGGTTCAAATCCTGCTCTCGCTATTGGGATAAGATAGATAGAATCGAACCCAAATAATATATTAAGTGTAATAGAGGGAAGAAACTGTAAAATTAAATGCAGTTTGCACCTATATATAAAAACCGTGCTTAATATATTAATATCCTCAACGGTTTCTTTTGGCGAGATGGTCTAGTCTGGTTTAGGACATTTGGCTCATATCCAAAAGGTCAATGGTTCAAATCCATTTCTCGCTACTTTGGGACAAACACTAGCTAGTTAAAACCCAATATGTAAAAGGTTCCGATGTTCGTTGGAATCATTTCTTCAACGGACAACAACCACTAAGTGAATATTCAATGAATCTATTCTAAGATAAATAAGATAAAGCTATTTGGAAACAAATTTATTCTATTTACTTAGAATATTAAAATTGAATTAAGCTTAGTAACTAAAATTCTAGTCTTGGTATCTGAACTATTGTGGGTTTGAATCCCACCAAGACTTTTGCGGCTTGTCATCCGCCCATCACTACATGAGGCTTCCTACCTCATTAAATAACAGAGTTGATAACTTCCTATAGTTATCCGTCTCACCACAGCAATGTGACGCAAAACAAACTGTATGGGATTACGCACCAAAACACACGCGTATAGACATAACTAGAAATAGTTAAGATTAAGAGATGAAAATCTTGATGGTCTGATAAAGGAATCTTCATCGTGTCGTACTTTCCTGTTGTGATAGTTCAGCTTGGGAGAACGCGGGGCTGAAGACCTCGTCGTCCTCGGTTCAAATCCGAGTCACAACACTTACTGTCTGGATAGTTCAACTAGTAGAACATTCGGCTGTTAACCGAAAGGTTAGAGGTGCAAGTCCTCTTCCAGACGTTTTTGCCGTGATAGCTCAGCTTGGGAGAGCACCGCCCTGAAGAGGCGGCTGTCCTCGGTTCAAATCCGAGTCACGGCATTTTTAATTTATTTACTTATTCAGAAGTTTTATGTCATTGCAAGACCACAGATTGAATGCTATATCATGGTTCGGAACGCGATATTAAATCACGTCCTGTTACTCACCACACCACTCATGATATAGCATTTAACTATAGAAACATAATTATTCACAAATATTTATTAATAAAAAGTTTAAATAATTATATTTAATATAATAAATTAATTATTCTAATTCGACAACTAATTCCATCTCCGTTTCTCCAGCATCAGCAATTTTGTCTACAGGTACACTATCTATACTTTTATCCATATCAGGATTTTTTACAATATGTGCAGCTTGCTCAACTTCATGTAAGCCTTTTTGTTCTAAATGATTTTTTTCTTCCTTTGTAATACTTATACTTTGAACATATATATTTGCAAAAGTTCCTGAATAATTACTATAATTTGAATCAGGTTTTTCTTGTATTGTAACACTAATTAAATCATCACCAAATACTTCATATGCAATGCTTTTAACTTCATTTTCAAGTGACATATAAAGTACTAATAATGACAACCCTATTAGTTTTTATATACAAAATAAATTCGAAAGATTTATATTTATTCCCGTTATTGTTTTAATTGGTTACAAGCATTGGGGAATAATTCCCTTTTGTGCCGCCTTAGCTCAGTTGGTAGAGCACCTCGCTGTTAACGAGGTGGTCCTAGGTTCGAGTCCTGGAGGCGGCGTTTCATTTTGAAATAATTAGACATATAGATAGTAATAACAATTAATTTCAATTTCTAATTTACATTTAAGAGAAAAATGAAGACGTAGGTTTTGAGTCAATAATTGAACACTCAAAACAACATTTTGAATTCAATAATAGAACCTGTAGAGGAACAATAACATATGGAGATGATGGTTCAGGAGAAATGCATGTAAAATTAAATTCTGATGTGACTAGCAATGGAAATAAATTATACATGGTAGAAGTTTCACTTAATATGCGTCGTGGAAATGAGAGTTTTCAAAAAGTAAAAATGATTAATGAAGCAGAATATAAACAATTACTTTAAATATTTATTTTATTAAATTAGAATATCTTTTATATATTCTAGATAATATAATATCAAAAAAATCACCTGTATGTTCAAGTAAATCGCTATCTAATTCAAAAACAATTTCATTATTTTTTGTTAGTTCTTGTTCTGCTTTTAAATTATGATGTAAACCTAGATTATCTAAATATATAAAATCTTCTTCTGAAATATCTTCTTCATCAACAAATACAAATGCAAAAATACCTGTGTAATCTTTAAAATCTGAATTCATCATCCACTCAATATCAATATCTTTTATATTGTCTCCAAAACATTGACGTGTTATATTATCGATTGATAATTTAATTACATCTTCTTTCTTTGGGTTTTCTTTAATAAGCATATATGTGAAAATTTCACATTATATCCTATTAATTTTATTATTAATATTCATCAATATATTTTCGAGCAGAATCTAGTAGTTGACTTGCAGGATATTGAAATCCATGTCTACATTTATCAAAAGCGGTATTATAATCAATATTTTCTGTTACAACATATGCAGCAATACAAGCTGAAACAGAACGAGACATACCTGCTTGACAATGAACTAATGTTTTATTTTCATTTTTAATCATTTTAATAATATAATCAACAGCACTTTCAAATACTTCATAATTATGGTCTCCATCTTCAATCAAAAATTCTTTACTATCGTATTCTTTAGGAGGTGAAGCAAGAGAGACAATGCACTCATAATTATCTCCATGTTTACGAGCATCATCAGCACTTCCAACATACAGATTTCTCGTTATTTTCCGAATCATAAATATTCTTCAAGTCTTAAACATATAAATGTTATTATTTTTAATAATTATGTCTTGAAAATATCTTTTATTGGGAATTAAAAAGATTTATATTGTTTCAGTTTTAATATAAGATGGTTACGGACCATGAGGTTCAAACCCTTTTTAAATAAAATAATTATAAAGTTATTGATAAATCACTATCAAATATTACTTTAAAATTTGATTAAAGTTGTTAAATAACAAAAATAAAGTTTAAAAGCTTACCCTACTTATTCTCAGATGCCGTAATATGATGCCATCAACAGCTTAAAAGTCTGTCAAGCTCATTGTGGTCGGACATTACATTCCCCAATCATATTACGGCATTTACTAATTAAAAATTATTTTCATCAAAACCATTCTCAATGATTACGCTTGCAATTTCAACTATCTGTTCTTCCGTTACATCTTCACTTTGATATTCCATACAATATTCTGCTAACTCATCATATATGATATTAATCATATAATCTTCATCTTTATCAAGATATTATTCAAAATTGCGCATAAATTCTTTATTATTCATATTTAAGATATAGATTTATGTATATTTGAATCTTTTGATTACATCCCAAAGATATATATGATTGATATATCTAATTATAAATATGATTGACCCAGAATTAATCGAACAAGCAGAATACAATAAATATTACACATATGAAACAAATATTAGTAATGAATTAAATATCCCCCGTTCTGTCCAAAAAGAAGTTTTACCAAACGCATATTATTTAATACAAAATTATTCAGATTATTTTGTAATTGAAAACAATATTGTAAAACCAACAAATGAAGAAATTCATGTAGAGAAAATTGATGATGCTCATTATGTTGGACAAGGTCCAAATGAAAAAACATTCCCTGTAGATATGTATATATATGCTCACGGTTCATTAGAATTAGACGAACAACATAACGAAGTGGTAGGTGGTGATATGGAAATTAATGTTCACTTATATAAGTAATTAAATTAGTTGCATGTATAATCAATTAAATATATCAGAAGTTATTTTATTTAAGTAAAGAAATCATATATTATGTAGACCCATTTACCAATTCTTGTTTTTACAAATACTAGCCATAATGGAATTAGTGTAACAAATAATCCAATAAATCCACTTACGAGATATATGGTATTTATTTGTCCATAAGCAATGCCAAAGAATATCGCATAACTAATCATAATCATACCTAATGGCAATGCACTTCTATTAGCGACTTCATTTTTGGCATAAAATTGGTCTAATGTAAACCCATAATCGGTTCGTGGTGTTAAAAAATGAATTCCTGTAGGTGTAAATATATCTCCAATACAGTGAAATACAACCGATAAGAATCCTGCAGAAAATCCAATAATCATTAGATATAATGGATTTGCATTTAATAATTGTTGTAGTGCCATGTAGTTTTCAATTCCATAAAATATTTCGATAGCCATTGATGATAAAATTATAATTGAGAATAATGCTGCAACAATAAATCCAAATACAATAGAAAACCATAAGCTATGTGTTAATCCTCTATGTGTTACGGAATCCATCTCATAATCTGTAGGAACCTTTTCAATATAATTACCCATGAAATTCATTAATAAATTTGTTAATTGCATTATTGGAACCCATGGCCAATGAAATACAGGATATGCAGAATATGATACATCATCATATCGTTGCAAATATATATCAACATCTGGTAAACCACTCCACATGAGAATTAAACCTAGAAAAACAATCATAAATACATATAATTCATAAATTATAAAGAAAGATATAAATGGAGAAGAAAGTAATAAGTTAACTCCAAGATGTCCATTTTTATGCATATGTGTTACATATATTTATATGACTATAATATTTGCGTAAATACAATTCGAAAAACATATAATATGTCTATTAATATATTTACTTATATGAGTACTAATTATACAGATAAAGAACTTGTACTACTTGCGATTATTCAAAATATCCCATCACCGATGACTCTTGAAAAAGTAGAATAAAAAGCAAAAAGAATAGGTCAATTAAATAAATATTTCCAATAATTTAACAATTAATTATTTAAGTTTTGTTTAGCAATTATATATATGGATAAGATAAATCAAAAGTATACTGCTGAAATAAGTTATTATACAAAAAGTCTTGACAAAAAAATTGATATATTATTTGAAGAAGAAATTATTGATGAAATTAAACAAATAGCAGAC
>LFCJ01000087.1_pt1 | contig 49394 bp, 40 predicted proteins | sample 643141 | NCBI WGS metagenome assembly LFCJ01 (sample SAMN03766243, study PRJNA286221) | soda lake metagenome | biome: soda lake; feature: Kulunda steppe; material: water; isolation source: sample B1-Br-g2 brine of Lake Bitter-1 | place: Russia: Kulunda steppe | collected 2010-07
CCCAATGAACACGGCAGACCAATATCTCAAGGCAGTCTACCTCGTCCAGCGGATCGAAGACGGGCCGGCATCGACCGGCACCTTAGCCGACATGCTCGAGGTCAGCCCCGCAAGCGTCAACGAAATGGTTGGCAAACTCGAGAGCCGTGGCCTCCTCGAACACGAAAAGTACAAAGGCACAACGCTCACCGATGAGGGCCTTGAGCGGGCCCACAACGCCCTCCAAACGTACTGTATTATCGAGCGTTTTCTCGCCAACGTTCTCGAAGTCGAGTGCTACCGCGAGGAAGCCCGCGCCTTAGAGAGTGTCATTGACGGCACTGTCGCCGACCGTCTTGACACCATTATTGATCGTCTTGATGAGTGTCCAGACTGCTTTGATCCCGAAACCGACCAGTGTGAGTATCTCGAAATGCATGCTGGCGCCGGTAACGGCGCTGATTAACTCAGTCTAGCAGCTCCGTATAGCTCGTGCGTTCGATGTAAAATGAATCACAGTCAGGACACACCTGTCTGTTGCGGTCGAACCGGGCTCCACAGCGATGACATTCATAAGGACCTGACGGTTCATGGGTGCCAAACAGTCGCCGGACGTGCGTAGTCAGTGCCATCTCTCGTTCTGTCCTGAGAGTGCAGGGAATTGAGTATAGTTATCGTGACCATTCTTTGTACTAGATAGTCATTAAACGCTCTATTAGTGCCGTATCTACGACCGACTCGAGTCAGCCCGGTTGTCTTCCCTCGAGTCGCTGCTGGGTGTCGGTTTGTCATTCTCTTTCCACCAGTTAATGCTGTATTTTAGCCGCCTGCTGCAGAACTATTGACTTTCAGCAACGTGGGAGCTTACATGCGACCGAATCGCGTATGCGACACCTCATCTTTCTCTGACGGTGGTATCGCCCGCTCACCGAGAGCAGTAACTCGCCAACGAAAAAGTAACACTATTGTGCTGTGGGGCGATACCCACAAATGGAGTCTCACAGCGCACTCGTGTGTGAGAGACACCACGTGCAGTCCCGTGGTGTAGTGGCCAATCATAATGGCCTTTGGACGTGTTCGGGTTCTCCCCGGCCACGGAAGCAAGCCATTGACGGCGGTTCGAATCCGCCCGGGACTATTAATAACTTTTTCAGAAAAAAGCACCCGTCGAATCAGATCACTGAATCCCACTTGGATACTCGCCATGCTCTCTGTAGTGGGAAACGACTTTGAGGAACGCTCCGAGGTGCAGTCCAACGACTAGGATGATCGTGGTCACGTACAGTAGGTGAAGCGGATCCTCTGGTGGCGTCCCTCCTCCAAGGAACGTCTGATCGTAGATGTGGACAGTCAGGAGCCAGAACATGACGTACGTCCCGTGACTCTGGTGCCACTTCCAGGCTTTGGGGCCCATAAACTGGTACGCCCACGTGTTCGAGGTAATCGCCAAAATCACGGCAATAATCACACCAACGAGAGCGGCGAACGCCCACGGACTCATCCCCACCACGAATCCGGCGATGTCCCAGCCCATGTTCCGAAACACTCCGAGCACGTGTATCAGCGACCAAATTACGAACCAGATCCCGAGTTCCGACCGCCAGTCAAGTGGGAAGTTGCCGCCGTACCGCCGACTGATCGACGGCCGGATCTTGGTCACCGGTCCGATTGCCAGCACAAGAAACAAGAGGAACCACGGGACCGCGGCGACAATTCGCGGAACCGTGTACCCGGCTGCCCACAACAGAACCGCTACCACGAGACTTCCAACGACAACGGCCGCATGATGTTTTGCGCGGTTGAAGGGATCAATAGTCATCCATATGACAACAAGCGAAACTCGGGTAAAAAACAACAGGGCGAAAACAGCTGTGCTGAGCGAACAGTCCGGTCACCGCTTCTCGCCGGCAGCAGCCAACTAATCTGTAGGCCGACCGCCGCCCAACCGGCGCGGTCAAGACCATTTTAGGGGTCACAACCGAAGGTCCGATATGGGAACCACTATCGGACTCACCGTCGGTGACTCACTCGACCGGCTGGCGGCGACCGTCGAGGGCTTTGACTTCGCCGAACTTTCGATCGGTGACGGGACAGCCGCGGCCGACCTTGATGGGGAGCGCCTCGAGCGGGTCCTCTCGGCGGCCAACGCATCCCTCTGTGTGCACCTCCCATACAGCCAGGTCGTCGCGACGCCCAGTCCCGAAATAAACGCGGGTATCGTCGACTACATGGTTCGGCTACTCGAGCGGGCGGGTGGCCTCGGTGCGGATAAGGCCGTCCTCCACGGCACGCTCCGGGATCCCCACGACACCGGCCTTCGTCCCGTCTTCGCCGATCAGCTCACGGCGATTGGCGCGGCCAGCGACGACGCGGGTGTCGAGCTTGTCGTCGAGAACGTCGGTCACCAGGCGCGTGGGCTCCCGCTTTCGGTCCTCGGTGATCTCGCCCGTGAGACGGAGACGGCAGTCTGCTTCGACGTTGGCCACGCGTATATGGAGGACGGCGACGACGGCGTTGATCGCTTTCTTTCGGGCTGGGGTGATCTCGTCTCACACGTACATGTCCACGATGTTCGCTCTCGAGGCGATACGCACCTGCCGATCGGCGCCGGAGAGATCGATTACGATGTTGTTGCAGACCACCTCGCGGGATTCGACGGAACCGTGGCCGTCGAGGTGTTCACTGACGATGTCGAACTGTTGGGTGATTCTGCACGGCGAGCAAGGGATTTCCTTGAGAGGAGTTCGTAAATCGGTTTCAGTTGCCGGTTCCGGTGTCGTTGCTACCCGTTCCGGCCAAGCACAACTTCGACCGGCAGCTCCCAGGCGTTGACGATCCGTTCGGCGTCTATCTCGAACCCGGCGTCGAGAAGGGTGTCGCGGAGGTAGAGTGGTCGGCAGTCGACGGACGTTGGATACAATTCGTGGATCGATTCGTATAACCGGGTCATCAGGCCCGCTTCTCGGCGGGACAGCAAGAGACGGCTGTCCCGGACGAGTACGCGACGCCACTCCGGTACCCCATCGGAGATCTTGGCGACGGTTCCGGAGAGGACGATATCTGCGACGACGGTCAGGACTGCCCTGGTCGCCCGAACCGCGGACCCGAATTCTGCGCCCTCGAGGCTGTGCGTTCCCGGTCGGATGAACTCGTTGTCTGTCATATGAATCTTCGGACGGCGGGTGGTTCGATCCGCCGCTAGTACAAGGCTCGACCAGCGAGAAGTAAGCGGGGAGATGGCTCTCACAGACCGGGACGATGTGGGGGCTCTTTGGGTCATCCGACCGTACTTCTTCTACGGGGAGAGACAATGGCCGAATACTACGATTGGATTTTATTTGCCATCACGGCGGCCCTCGCGTCCGGGTTCGTCGTGGGTATAGCCACGGCCGTTCCGATGGAGGTGGCGATGGCCGGCAGCGCCCTCGTTGCGACGCCGTTCGTCTACGACGCAATCCTCAGGAATCCGCCGATTCCGGAAAACGATGTCGGGCGGGGTGCCGTCGCAGTCGTCTGGCACGTTCTCCTCATCTGGATGCTTCTGGAAGCCGTTCTCTGATATGAACGTGGCGCTTGGGCTGCCATCCGTAGACGGGCCACGGCCGGCGCTACAGTGCGTGCTCGGAGTTGTCTGGTCGTGGTTCAATCGACATCCTCCCTGCGCTAAGGCACGGGGCTTTCTCCTTGATTTTCCGTAATGATCCGAGGACCCGTTGTCTTTTTTGGGTGTGTGGTCGCTTTGGCACAGACTGCCTGCGTCGTCTGCCGATTCGACATTCTAATCGTCGGATGAACAGGACACGCTCGTTGCGGGTCATGAAACTCGCCGTAGAACTGGTTTCACCTTATTTATATCTACCAGTGGTGGGCTTGGCATGCGATATCTCGAGGTTACGGTTCCGAAAGGACGCCGACGGGCGGTGCTTGATGTCCTTGATACAGAGGGGGTCGATTACGTTGTCAGCGACGAGACAAGCGGCCGTGGCTTTGCGGCAGTTGTTCGGTTCCCGCTCCCGACGGGGGCCGTCGAGCCGGTTCTTGATCGACTGAATCGGGCTGGAATCAGCGACGATACGCGCGTCGTCGTCATCGACGCAGAGACAGTCATTTCCCAGCAGTTTGACGATCTGCTCGACCAACACAGCAACGGTGGGACGAAGGGGGCACGAACCTCGCGGCAGGTTCTCCGGACGAAGGCTGAGGAACTGACGCCGGCGTTTCCGATCTACGTGACGATGTTGCTCATCAGCGCCGTCGTCGCCACCGCCGGGCTCCTAGCGGACTCGCCGGCGGTCGTGGTCGGCTCGATGGTCATCGCTCCGCTAATCGGCCCTGCGTTGGCGGCGAACGTTGGCATTGTCACCGGCGACGACGAACTCACCTCAACGGGATTTATTTACCAGGTGACCGGTCTTGCGATCGTCGTCGGCGCATCAATCGCGCTCGCCGTTCTTGCCCGGCTTGCTGGCCTCGAGCCAGCGGGAGTCGACATTGTCGTGGTTGCTGAACTCCAAGAGCGAGTTTCACCGAACGTCTTCTCGCTGGCGGTCGCACTGGGAGCGGGCATCGCCGGGATCCTGAGCCTCACACGCGGCTTCTCAGAGGCCATCGTCGGCGTCATGATCGCTGCCGCACTCATCCCGCCTGCTGCTGCAGTCGGAATTACAGTTGCCTGGGGGATGTACGGGGCGGCGATCGGGGCTTTCGTCCTGGTGATCGTCAACGTCTTTTCGATCAACTTTGCCGCGCTGATCACGCTCTGGGTCGCCGGCTACCGCCCGCAGGGATTGTTCGAGGTGTCACCGACTCGCAGGCCAACCTACACGTACGCGACAGTCTTCGGGGCCGCACTGCTCGTACTCGCCGCGCCGCTCGTTGGTGTTACATTGGTCGAGTTCCAGGCGACGCAGTTGAAATCTGCGGCGGACGAGGAAGTTAACGCGGTCCTTGCACAGCCGGAATACGGGGACTATGCGGTCGAATCGACTGAGGTGCTCCTCGATGACGACTACCCACTGCGCTCGGTTGATCGGGTCGTTGTCACGGTCTCCAGTGGCGATCCCGAGCTAATGTCGGGACTGACCGATCAGCTCCACGAGCAGATCGCGACCCACGCGGACGACCCGGTTGTCGTCGAGGTTCGATTCGTCGTCGCGGAAGTTCGAGCGGGAGATGCCAGCGAACAGGTCGTTTATATCTCAAGTGGTGACCGCGAGTCATTGACCAGTCCTGACTCCTAAACTCGGGGTTCTTGCTAGGTGCGTCCGTGTCTAAACCACAGTCCTCACCATGCAGACCCGACTCTAATACCGCTCTGGAGCGTATTCAAGTGTCACTATGAGCCCGGAACCCAGAGCGGTCAACGGTACGCTACTTGTCCCTATAACGAACCTCGAGACAGCGGATCGGCAACTCGATACCGCGATCGACATCGCTGCTGACCGTTCCTCCCGAATTCTTTTCGTCTTTGTTCTCGAGGTCCCACCACAGCTATCGCTCACTGACGGCCGGCGGTACTTGCTTGAGGACGAACACGAGGAACTCCTTTCGGACGCTGTAGAGCGTGTCGAGTCCCGTGGAATACCCGCCGACCAGCGGATTCAAATCGCTCGCGGTGTCGCGACGGGGATCGTCGGGATTGTCGAGAAGCATGACGTCGACACAATTGTGCTGGGATGGCGTGGCCGGCCGCCCCGTCAGGACGTCATCCTCGGGAGTCATGTCGACAAGATCCTCAGCGATGCCCCATGCGATGTGCTTGTTCAGCGAATCAAGACGCCACGACCCGAGACTGTCGACTCGGTTTTGGTTCCGGTCGCCGGCGGCCCCCACGATGCCTTTGCCGCCGAGACGGGCGCCTCGATCGCGCGGCGGAACGGCGCCTCGGTTACCCTACTCTCGGTACTCGAGCCGTCGGAGCCGGAACTGTCGCGCAAGGAGGCGACGGCGCTGCTCGCTGAACGGGCCGCTAGCTTCGACGGTGCTCGATCCGTCGACTGTGATCTGGTTGAGGAACCCGACGTTGCGGGTACGATCACCGACTGGACGACCGACCACGATGTCACGGTGGTGGGTGTTTCGCGTGGCGGGCTCCTCCGTCGAGCCCTTCTTGGGACGATTTCGGAAGGTGTCAGCAGGCATGCCGCCGGGACGGTCATCTTGGCAAAGCGATACGATCCAGTTCCGTCGCGTCTGCGGCGACTACTTCCCTGAAGAGTTCGAGTAGCCCGAACGAGACGGCCGATTCCACTCGTGGCGGTTTTTGACGCTCCTCGCCGTAGTGGCCCCGATGCGTTTTGCACTCACTGGTTCCCCAGAATTTACTGCGTCGTTCCTCGCGATCGTCTCGGAATCGGTGGAAGCGACCGCAACCACCTCTCCTTTCTGGCCGACGATCACTGTGCCGGAGGTACCATTATGGGTGCTCACTGCTAGCGGCCTGCTGGTAATTACACTCCTCATGGCAATCTCGGGGTTCTTTTCGTCGTCGGAAATCGCGATGTTCGCGCTACCGAGACACCGACTCGAGGCCCTTGTCGAGTCCGGGGCGACGAACGCGACGGTCATCGCGGAACTTCGGGGCGACCCCCACCGGCTCCTTGTCACCATCCTGGTCGGGAACAACGTCGCGAACGTCGCCATGTCGAGCGTCGCGACTGCCCTCCTCGGGTTCTACGTCTCTGGGGCACAGGCAGTCCTGCTGACGACTGTCGGGATTACGTCGCTCGTCTTGCTCTTCAGCGAGAGCGCGCCAAAGTCCTACGCCATTGAGAACACGGAGTCCTGGGCCCTCCGTGTCGCCCGACCGATCTGCCTCTCTGAGTCCCTGCTGTATCCGTTTGTCGTCGTCTTCGATTACCTGACTCGTGTTATCAACCAACTTGTCGGGGCCGAGACGGCAATTGAGTCCGCCTACCTCACCAGACGTGAACTCCAGGATCTGATCGTAGCAGGCGAGCGGGCAGATGCCATCGAACCCGACGAACGAGACCGACTCCGCCGGGCGCTCACTTTCGACGAGTTGCCTGTGAGCGAGATCATGGTTCCTCGCCCTGATATCGTGGCGGTCTCGGCGACGGACTCGATCGAAGCGGCGCTTCAGATCTGTGCGTCCACTGGCTTTACCCACCTCCCGGTGTACGAGGACGACTTGGACACCGTTGTCGGGACGGTCCACGTCTGTGAACTCCTTCGGGAGCGCCACTATGGCGCGCGCGAACCCGACGAACTCGGGCTCGCAGACGTGATGGAACCGACGATTCACGTTCCGGAAACGATGCCGGCCGATGACGTGCTCGCGGAAATGCAACGCGCCCAGACACATCTCGCGATCGCCATCGACGAGTTCGGCACTACCGAAGGTATTGTAACCACAGAAGACCCCACGGAAGTGATTGTCGGCGAAATCCTTCGGCCGCTCGAGGCAGTCCCAATCCGGATGATCGACGACCGGACTGCCATCGTCCGCGGCGACGTCTCTGTAACTGCAGTCAACGACGCATTGGATCTCGAGTTGCCGGAGCTGTCGACCGCCGATACTGTGGCCGGACTCGTGCTTGACCGGGCCGGCCGTCTTCCCGAGGCGGGTGAACGGGTTACTATAGATGGCGTCGCGATGACCGTTGAGACTGTCGAGGACACGCGAATCACCAGCGTTCGGCTTATGTGGCCGGCGTCGACGGGTGATCGCGACCCATGACCGTCTCCGGCCCGGCGTCGGTTCGCCGTTTTGACACTCCGAGCATGTGACGTTCTACCGCGGTCAGGAACTGGGGATTGTACTTCATTCATCACTCGCCTCCCTCAAACGGTGTGAACTACCTCGGGGCCCAACCCCGTAGCGTTCGGTTTGTACCGCCGACAGAGCGATACCCGAGTGTCTGACCGACTTCGAGTTCACCGTCGAGGTCCACGCCCTACCGGAGAGAAGTGGCGTTTGCGAACGAACCGCTGCTCGAGGGTACGGCGTCGGTTTTGCAGGCCCACCCCTTCGAGGTCGCACTGATCAACCAGATCGGGTATCAGTCACTCGTGGCAACGAAACCGCCGGAGGCTTCTTGAGAGGAACCGCTGAATCGAATACTCTGCCCGACGACGGGCGAATCAGTGACGACCTAAACGCCAGAGAGATGAACTGAAACGGACGCTTACATTCCGGCTGAGACGAATCGTTGGAACGTTTTGCCAGCGATTTCTGCGCAGGCTGGGCGGTCACCGGTAACCGATCAAAACAGGCCTTATGAACGGCTGGTTCGTTCCGAATCGAGTAACGATATCCGGGACCCGTCGACAGCACTTTCGTTGCGATCTTATCATCCGAGGCAGTGTGAGCTATTTCACACCCTCCGATGTGGATACTCCACACCGATGTACGACATGATCCTCGTTCCAACAGATGGTAGCGATCGGGCGAATCGGGCGGTTGAATATGCTTTGGACCTCGCGGACACGTACGATGCTGATGTTCACGCGATGTATTGTGTCGAGACCCACCGTTATGGCGAACCTGCCTTGAGCAGCACCGAAATCGTCCTCGACAATCTGGAAGATCAGGGTGCGGCGATGCTCGAGAAAATCGCCGATCAGGCGGACAACGCCGGAATCGGCTGCACCTGGAACGTCTGTCACGGACGTCCTTGGGAGGCCGTTCGGGAGAAGGCAGCGCAACTGGATGCTGACCTGATCGTGATTGGGGGACAGGGCCAGGGCCATAACCGGACGAACCGAATTGGCAGCGTCGCCGAACGTATCGTCAGGACCACAGACCGACCGGTGTTGACTGCTTGAACGGTCGGCACTCGGAACGCTATTGAGAACGGTTCACAAGGTTTCCCCTCTTTTGCCCAGCATTAGTCCTCTTCTAATCGGTCTATGATACGAGAGCCACAACGAAAGTGCCCCCTCGAGGTCGCTCCCCTCAACTCCGAATCCGGTCGTTTCCGGGATCGAACAGCGGCTTGCTTCCGGCAATCTCGACAGTGACCGGATATGATTCGCCTTCGTAGACGACGTGTAACTGTTCTCCCTCCTCGGCATACGCTGGGGGCAGATACGCCATCAGGAGGTGTTTGCCAACGCTCGGGCCGGTGCCGGCACTCGTGACGTAGGACTCTCGGCCCGCCTCGTCGACGATCACGTCGCCGTCGTCGTCGACGACTGGCTCTCCGCCCAGCATGAATCGGCGGTCGCCCTCGGCCGAGCGGTGGTCATCGACCGACAGCGTACAGAGTGTCGCCGCCGTCTCTCCCTCGAGGCCCTCTGCGTAGGCCTCTTTGCCGATGAAGTCGGCGTCTTTGAGGCCGTGGAAGGTGAGGCCGGCTTCGGCGGGGGTGTACTCGAGTTCGAGTTCGTGACCGTAGAGTCGGTAGCCTTTCTCCATCCGGCCGGTGGTGCCGTAGACGCCCATGCCGACGGGGCGGATGTCGTATTCTGCGCCGGCCTCGGCGATGGTGTCCCAGAGGCGGCCGCCTTTGGCCATCGGGGTGTAAATCTCCCAACCCTGTTCGCCGACGTAGGAGATGCGCATGGCCCAGGCGTCGACCTCCCCGACGGTGATCGGTTGGGCGGTGTACGGTGGGAACGCCTCGTGGGACATGTCCTCCTCGGTTATCTCGCTCATGACGGCTCGAGCGTCCGGTCCCCAGACGCCGAGGGTGCCAAGCGAGTCAGATTGGTCGATGAGCGTCACATCCTCATCGTCAGAGATATGCTGGCTAAACCAAGCGCGGTCGCCACCGGCGGCGGCACCGCCGGTGATCACGCGGTAGCGCTCCGGCCCGAGGCGGGCAATCGTCAGGTCCGAGACGAAGCCGCCATTTTCGGCCAGAATCGGCGTGTATACCGTTTTGCCAACATCGACGTCAGTTCGTCCGACGGCCACCCGCTCGAGATACGACTGGGTGTCTTTGCCGACGAAATCGAAGATGCCAAAGCCCATATCGCCGACCATGGCGACGTGGTCGCGCATATGCAGGTGCTCGGCGAGGATAATCGGCGACCACCATCTCGAGTCCCATTCGTTCGGTCGCATCAGGTGGGCTAGGTCACTGTTGTACTCGGTGAGGAGGTCGCGATTTGACTCGAACCACTGGGGACGCTCCCAGCCGGCGGCTTCGAAGAAGCGAGCGTCGAAGTCGTCCTGACGGTCGTAAAAGGCACTCGTTCGCAGCGGTCGGGAGCTTTGCCACTGCTCTGCCGGATGGACGATGCCGTAGATTTTCTCGAACCCTTCAGCGCCCCGGTTGTTGACGAACTGTCTCGAGGTGCCGTACTCATAAAACCGGTTGACGTCCGAGGCGTGGAGGTCGATATCCGACCAGCCGCGGGTCATCCATTGGGCAACGGCTTCGCCTACTGCCGGCGCTTCTTTGATCCAGACGGCCGCACACGACCAGAGGCCATCGATATCCTGTAATGGTCCGAGCAACGGCATCCCGTCGGGCGTCACCGAGAGCAGGCCGTCGATCTTGTGGTGGGCTTCGGCGTCCGGTTCGGCGAGCAACTCGGGCACGATCTCTCTAGCATTGGCCATCGACTCCTCGAAGGCGTCTTCGGTTAGCGGTGGCTGCGTCGGCGACAGTTCAGCCTCCTCAACCGACGGAACCTCCTCGACATCCCAGAGCATCGGTCGGTGTTGATAGGAGCCGACCTCGAGGTCGTCATCTTTGGGGCGTTCGTACATCTGGCAGTCGACGTCGCGGACGAAGGGGTAGGCGATTTCGCCCTCGTACTCCTCGAAGACCGAAATCGGGCCGACGGTGACCAGTTGGTGGACCGCTGGCGAGAGCGGAATATCGACGCCGGCCATGCGGGCGATTTTGGGACTCCAGAGGCCAGCGGCGATGACGACTTCCTCGGATTCGACGGTGCCGCGGTCGGTTTCGACGGCCCCAATCGTCCCGTCTTCGACGTGCAAATCGAGTACTTCGGTGTTTGGGGAGACGGTAAACCCCTCACCGAGTGTTTCTTCCGTTCGCTCTCGCATCCGGATCCCGGCTTCGACCGGATCGCAGGTGCCGGCGGTTGGGACGTAGAGTGCGCCCTTCAGAATGTCCGTGTTGAGCCACGGTGTCTTCTCTTCGACCTCTTCGGGAGTGAGTACAGAGGCCTCGAGTCCCCACGAGTTCGCCGACTGGACCCGCCGCTCGATTTCGGCCATCCGTTCGTCGGTGCGGGCGACTTCCATGCCGCCGCTGTTGATGAACGTCCCCAGTTCGTCGTACTGTTCGATACTCTCGTTGCTGATGTGGGTAATCTCCTTTGAGTGTTCGGCGGGCATCAGGAAGTTCGAGGCGTGGCCCGTCGAACCACCCGGGTCGGGGAGTGGTCCTTTGTCGATCACGAGGATATCCTCACGACCGTAGTCGGCGAGATGGTACGCTAAACTGTTGCCGACGATTCCAGCGCCGATGATGACGGTGCCCGCCTGCGCCGGCACCGTGCTGTCGTGGTCTGACTCGCTCATCTCTCTGTCACCCGTCTATCTGCCTTTGCTGACCAGTGATTGCTGATTCTCTGTGTCATGGGGTGTGATATCGCCCACCTCCAGAGACATCAATATGATGCACTTTTGATAGCACTGCGCACAGTCATACGGAAATGACCGTCTCAGGTCCGTCTCAGTCCGATAAATCTCGTAATATACGTCGGTAAGAACCATCAGATCTCATAGGTATGCTAGGATTATACACCTCTTTGGAAAAGCTAGCCTATGGGGTCCACAGACGAGGATGAGACGACGATTCCGACTGACTACGAAATTGCACAGGAAGCCGACCGGCGACATATCGCCGACGTGGCTGCAGCGGCCGGTCTCGAGCGTGAGGATCTCCAATTTCTCGGTGAGCAGAAGGCGAAAGTCACCCTCGAGGGGATCGACCGGGTTCGGGCCGAACACACGGCTGATGGGAAGCTTATTCTCGTGACAGGGATGACGCCGACGCCCCTTGGAGAAGGAAAGACGGTGACGACTGTTGGGTTGGGACAGGCGTTTACCCAAATCGATAAAGACGCCATCGTGGCAATTCGGGAGCCCTCGCTCGGTCCGGTCTTCGGGGTAAAGGGTGGCGCTGCGGGTGGTGGCTACTCGCAGGTGCTGCCGATGGAGGATATCAATCTCCACTTTACTGGTGATTTGCATGCACTCACCTCCGCACACAACCTGATCGCCACGATGCTCGATAACCACATTAAACAGGGGAACGGACTGGATATCGAGGTCAATTGGGTCAACTGGCCGCGGGCGATCGATATGAACGACCGGGTGCTGCGGGAGACGGCTGTCGGACTCGGGGGGTACGTTACGGGCGTTCCGCGGGAGGACGGCTTTATTTTGACTGCGGCCTCCGAACTGATGGCCGTCCTCTGTCTTGCCGACGGCATCGACGATTTAAACGAGCGGCTCGCGCGGATTATCGTCGCCTACAACCGCGATGGCGACCCGATCACCGTCGACGATATCGACGCGACGGGTGCCGCCGCAATCTTGCTCAAAGATGCGCTGAAGCCGAATATCGTCCAGACAACCGAAGGGACCCTTGCGTTCGTCCACGGCGGGCCGTTCGCAAACATCGCCCACGGCACCAATTCCCTGATTGCCGACGAGGTCGCAAGCCACCTCGGTGAGTACGTTATCACCGAAGCCGGCTTTGGTTCGGATCTGGGCGCAGAGAAGTTCATGAACATCGTCAGTCGCTTTGGCGATGTCGAACCCGACGCCGTCACGCTCGTCGCCTCCGTTCGAGCACTCAAGTATCATGGTCAGGAGATGTGGCCACCGGACCTCGAGGCACTCGAGGATGAAGACGTCGATGCGGTCCACGGCGGCTTCGAGAACCTTGACGCCCACGTGCAGAATTTACAGCAGTTTGGCATCCCGGTTGTCGTTGCCATCAATCGCTTTGGCGGTGATACCGACGCGGAGATTCAGGCCATCGTCGACCACTGTGAGAACGAGTTGGGTGTCCCGGCGGCGGAGTCAACCGTGTTCACCGACGGCGGCGAAGGCGGGATCAACCTCGCCGAGGAACTCATCGCGGCCGCCGAAGCCGACTCTTCGTTCGAGCCGTTGTACGACCTCGAGATTCCAATTGCCGAGAAAATCGAGACGGTGGCGACCGAAATCTACGGCGCCGACGGCGTCGAGTATCACAGCGATGCCAGAGACGACCTCGAGCGGCTCACGAACCTCGGCTTCGATGATGTCCCCATCTGCATCTCGAAAACGTTCCACTCGCTGAGTGATGAAGCGAGTGCCAAGGGCGCACCTGAGGGGTGGACCCTCGAGGTGAACAAAGTGTACCCCTCCGCAGGGGCTGGCTTCCTCGTGGTGCTCACCGCCGATGTGTTGACACTGCCCGGCCTGCCAGTGGAGCCAGCGGCGGCGGGGATGGAACTCCATCCCGATGGGAGCGTTTCAGGGCTGTTTTGAGGGTCTTGAGACGTTTGGTGGCGAATACACTACTATATATCCGATTATTTTATCGCCCATCATATCGCGATTTAGCACAGTCAAAATGTCTGTGTGATGACTAATTATTTGCATCTGCTGGCTGAATCGCTCCTATGCACCAGAAGATTTTGATCCCGACGGACGGAAGCGACCGTGTGCAGGGTGCCGTCGAGTACGGCATCGACCTGGCGACGGAGTGTGAGGCAACCGTCCACGCGCTCTACGTGATCGAAACGAAAGCCCACTACGTGTTTACCGCCGCCGGCCACGACCCTGCAGAGATGGACGAGTACCGCGAGTATGGCAAACGCCTCGTCGAAGATGTCGTCGACCAGGCCGTTGAGCGCGGGCTCGATGGTGTGGGTGCGGTGCGAAGCGGAAACGTCGCTCAAGAGATTACTGCCTACGCACAGGAGCGGGATATTGACTGTATCGTGATGGGTGCCCAAGGTCGAAGCGATGTCGATGACTACCTCATTGGTGGGACCGCCGAAAAGGTGATCCGAACCGCAGAAATTCCGGTGACGACCGTTCGTCACCACGACCCGTAAGCTCAGTCGTCGTCGGCCGTTCCTCCTCGTCTACTGCCTTCTTGAATATCTGTGACGACACCGGAGCCGGACTTTCTGACCACGACATCGCGTTCGTCTTGAATCTCTTCGATCCACTCCGAAAATTCGTCGGACTCGAGGGTTTGATACTCCTTTGAGAGCCCGAGGTAGAGGCTATAACAGAGGAAGACGAGGACGACGGCGAAGGGGAGACCGGCGGTGATCGCCGCCGTTTGGAGTGCCTCAAGGCCGCCACCGATGAGCAAGACAGCGGCGATAAACCCTTCGGCGAGCGCCCAGGCGATGCGTTGGTTTCGGGGGGCGTCGTGTTTACCACCTGAAGAGAGGTGACCCAACACGAGCGACCCGGAGTCAGAGGAGGTGACAAAGAACGTCGTCACCAAGATCACAGCCAGGACGGAGAGGATGATGGTGAACGGAAGCAGGGTGAACAGTTCGAACATGGCGACCTCTTCGCCGACGTCGAAGACGGTTCCCATGATGCCCGTGTCGGTGAACAGTTCGAAGTGGAGGGCGGTGCCGCCGAAGACAGCCATCCAGAAAAACGAAAAGATGGCTGGAATCAATAGCACACCGCCGACGAACTCACGAATGGTGCGTCCGCGGGAGATACGGGCGATGAACAGCCCGACGAACGGGGACCAGGAGATCCACCAACCCCAGTAGAAGATCGTCCAGTCGCTGAGCCACCCCTCGTAGGGAGCGTCACCGAAGCTATTGGCCCACAGTGAGAGTTCCGGAAAGCTTGTGAGGTAGGTGCCAAGGGCCTGTGGGAACAGCCCGAGGACGAACACCGTCGGGCCGGCGATGAGAATCGTCCCCAGCAAAAAGAACATGAGCCCGACGTTGATGTTACTGAGCCGCCGGACACCCTTATCGAGCCCGGCAGCGACCGAAACGAGGGCAATTGCGGTAATCACCGCGATGATCCCAACTTGGAAGCCAGTCCCCGTTGGAACGGCCGTCCCCGCAACGTCTTCGCCGAGAAATGACAATCCAGCGTTGATTTGAAGCGCTCCAAGCCCCAGCGAGGTGGCGATGCCAAACAGCGTTGCGAAGATGGTGAGAATATCGATAAAGTGGCCCGGCCAGCCGTAGATACGGTCCCCAAGCACGGGCCAGAACACCGACCGGAAGGTCAATGGAAGCCCTCGATTGAACGAGAAGAACGCGAGGCCGAGACCAACGAGCCCGTAGATTGCCCACGGATGAAACCCCCAGTGAAAGTACGTCATCGCCATTGCCACTTCGGCCCCGCCAGCGGTTTCGCCCTCTGCACCTAACAGCGGATCAGCAAAGTGAAACAGCGGTTCGCCGACGCTCCAGAACATCAGGCCGATGCCCATGCCAGCGCTGAACAACATGGCGATCCACGAGATGTCGCTAAATTCCTTTTCGGCGTTGACACCGCCGAGTCGGATCTTTCCAAACCGGCTAAACGCAAAGAACAGCACGACGAGAATAAACAGGTTCACCGCCAGAATGTAAAACCACCCGAAACTCGTCGAAATGCTCTCCTGAAGCCAGCCGAAGGTTCCGGCTGCAGTCCCGAAGGCGTCCCCAAACAACCCGGCGATGAACTCACCGGGATAAAACAGCGTGATGAGAATAAACGCGATTATCACCCCAATGGAAATGAAAAACACGTACGGCTGGACGTCCATTCCGGCGATCATCACATTCGTGTCCCCGGGTTCGACGTCGGTGTCCGCCTCGAACCAATCGTCCGTCAGTCGGTCCTTCCACGGATTGTCGTCGTCAACCATACTCGCTCCCTCTCCTGAACCGCTTGGTGAATCTTCGGGCGATCATGACTCTTTGTGATTTTTTCGTGTGTGTTCGACCTCTGTGTGAACATACAACACACAGCAGAGATAGCACACCGAGGAGCGACTTTATGCTTTACTTCCGACTCTACTATTTGACAACTATCCCATTTGATTTCAAGACGGTAACAGACAAGTGCTGTCTGTTTCAGCTTTGATGGACTAGACACGCTTACTCTGCTAATTCGCACCTGGTGCACTGTCCCAATAACGCATCAATTGAGGCTAACTGATCCGGCGTCGAAAAGCAGATGACCGGTAGAAATATCAGTTACCAAACTACTATTCTCTCCGTTCGAAAAAGGATATCCGCTTGCGTTCGATACCCCCTTTGTTATTGGCCTAAACGGTGTGCAATCGAAGGTGGGAACTGACCGACCGGAACAACAAGCGGAACCACAATCCGCCCTCGAGACGCTGTTTACTCATACCAAACCCATCCGGTTTCTCTACTGGAAGCGGGTTTCGGGAGTGAAGCCGCCGTCTATCTGACCGGGCTCGTAGTGATTTCTGCGTTCGTCACCGGTCTCCCCCATTTGAGCCAGAACGACCTCACACTCGAGGGGCCACTCACACCGGTGGTTCCGGTCGCTCCAGGCTCCGTGCAGTTTATCGCCGTGCTCCTCGCTTTCGTTCTCGCGGTGATGACCGTCGGATTGAACCGTCGCAAACGGGTTGCGTGGTACGGCGTACTACTGATACTTCCACTCATAGGAGCACTGGCGCTAATTACCTTCCAGTCGACTGATCTGCCCCTGTTGGTGCTGGCCGTTGTCTCGCTTGTACAACTCGTTCGGAGACGTCACCGGTTTGACCGGCGGCTTAATCTCTCAGCGTTACAGATTGGGACCCTTGCCTTGATTGGGGCGGTGTTGGCGTACGCGACGGTCGGTTCTTATGTGCTTCGTGAACAGTTCGCGAATATCGATACGTGGGGCGATGCAATCTACTACGTTATCATCACCATTGCAACCGTCGGCTACGGCGATGTCACGCCCGTGACGACGCAGGCACGATGGTTCTCGCTGTCAGTAATTCTGTTGGGAACTGGCGCGTTCACCGTGGCGATTGGGACGTTCTTCGTGCCACTGATCGAAAAGCGGATGGCGGCGGCCGTTGGAACCATGACACCAGACCTGACACTCCTCAAGGATCACGTTCTGATCCTCGGCTATGGCGAGATGACCGACTCGATGGTACAAACGATAGATGTTGTCGCGGATCGCAATATCCACCTTGTGGTGATTACTCAAGACACAAAGACAGCGTCGGCACTGGACGATGAGGTCGACGTCCTGGTGGACTATCCGACCGATACCGATGTGCTTCGAGCCGCGAGCATCGACACTGCTCGAGGCGTCGTTGTCGCAACGGAGGATGATGCCGAAGATATCTTATCGATTATCGCTGTCAGACAGGCCAATCCAGACGTCCGCGTAGTCGCCGCCGCAACCGAACACCACCACGTTGATAAACTCGAGGCCGTCGGCGCAGACGAGGTGATCAGCCCGATGGTAATCGCTGGGCGACAGTTGGGTGCGGCGCTTCTCAACGAGTAACCGCTGTCTGGGAAGCTATCGAGTTGCCTGAATATGGTACTAAGGGTCGCGCTGTGTGAGAGAAAGGTGTATGGAGGCGATTGATGCGGCCGTTCGCAAACTCTTAGCCCCAATCTTTGTGGTGTCTGGAGCCATCGTTGTCGTCGGCTTCTTTTTCCCAGCGTTTGTCGGGGACGTTATTTCCGGGCACGCCTGGCTGACGGTCGCCCTCGTCTTTTTCGGATCGGGATTAGGCTACCTCTCGCTGTTGCCACTCGAGGTGGCGTCTGACTCTAGGGCTGGCTCTGGACTCGCCGAAGACGTTACGGCGACCGATCCTCGTCGTCTGTTTATTATCCAGCGTTACTCACGGGTTGAGACGGTGGTGGCTGGGATTAGCCGACAAGATCAGGCACTTGTCAGCGCCGCTATCGGTGGCCTCCTCGTTTTCTTTGGAGGGTATCTGTTCGCTCCAGCACAGACGCTTGGGGCCATTGGGGCTGCTCAAACGCTGCTCATGAGGGAGTTGGGATGGCTGTTTACCGGCCCAATTTTGCTCTCAGTCGTGTTCTGTCTGGTCGTACTCTTCGGACCGTGGGGGGCAGTTATATTGAGTGGTGAGGACGCCCAGCCAACCTACACCTATCCGGTTTATTTTACGATGTTTTTACCGCGGGTATCGCTGCAGGGATCGTATTTTGGGGACCGGCCGAAGCACTGTTTCATTACCAGGAGCCGCCACCAACGATTGCCGCGCAACCGGAGTCAGAGGCCGCTATTACCGGCGCACTCACGTACACGCTCTTTCACTGGGGGATTTCGGTTTGGAGCGCTTACGTCGTCATCGGACTGCCAATCGCCTACTTTGTCTATGAACACGGCGTACCGCTTCGTGTCTCAACTATCCTGACCCCGTTTCTCGGCCTCGATGGACTCGATTCGAGGTGGGGAACCCTCGGTGATCTCTTCGCTATTTTTGCAACTATTGGCGGGATTGCCACCTCCGTTGCGCTGGTGAGCCAACAGTTTCTGGCCGGTATCGAATGTCAGTGGGATGTGACTACCGGCCTCTGTGGACCGATTGTGTTCGTTGCCGGTCTCACTGCTATTTTTGTCATCTCCGGCCAAAGCGGGTCCACCGCGGTATCCGCCGACTTTCGGTCGTCACACTCTGTCTCTTTGGGCTTGTCTCGGCTATCCTCATTGTAACCGGCCCACGACGGTTCATCCTCGAGGAGAGTGTGGCTGCTACCGGGTCTTCCGTGCTCACTGCCCCCTCGATGAGTCTTGTCGTCGGTACCGAGTGGGCGACGGAGTGGACCGTCTGGAACTGGCGTGGTGGTTCTCGTGGGCGCCCTTTGCGGGACTGTTCCTTGCGGCGCTGTCGAAGGGGCGGCAGATACGGACTGTCGTTTTCACCGGAGCTATTGCCACCGCCGCGGCGACAATGGTGTGGTTTTTGCTCATTGGTGGGGCGGCGTTAGAGGCCCAACATACCGGCCGAGCGGATATTCTCGGGGCGATTACCCTGTTTGAGGGCTCTGAGGCCGTCGCTGGCTTTCCACTGTTCGAGGCACTTGCGCTCAGTGAGTTACTGATGTTTCTCTTTCTGGCGCTGATGATCTGTTTTATTGCGACCTCCGCAGATACCTCGACGCTTGTCATCTCTATTCTTGCCGCTCGACGGGGCGTCGCTCCAACGCTCGGGGCAATCGTCTTCTGGGGAGTCCTTCAGGGCGCCGTCGCAATCGCGGTGCTAGTTACCGGCAGCGCCCATGCACTACAGACTGCAGCGGTGTTGACCGGCGGGCCGTTTGCGTTTCTCTCGATGATCGGCCTTCTTGGCCTCATACGCGTCCTCTTCGAGGACCACCGAGGCCACATCCCACTCAGTGAACCACTCCGAGCGTATCTGGGGCGTATACGCGGAAAGTGAGCCACCAATGCTCTTGTATCCGTTCGTGGGAGAACGCCTATGGGCACCATCGGAAGCTGGTGGGTTGCCAGCCACGACCAACAACCCGGCGAAGAACAACTCGAGTCCTTTCACGCAAACTACTGGCGACCCGACCGACGGCCACTCGGTGGCACGGTGTATCTTACCGACCAACGACTCCTGTTTAGCCCCCATCTTCTGGACGTCGCACTCGGTGGCTCTAAACAGGCTATCGACCTCGGTGACATTGAGCGGATACGCATTATCGATGACACCGACCGTCAGGACGACTCGCCACCAGCGAACAGCCTCCACCTCGAGTTGACTGCGGGCACCGAAACGTTCGTCCTCACGGATCCAGAACCGGTCGCTCAATTACTCAGGGAACTCCTGTGAGATTTGTTCTCCAGGCGAGTTATCCGGTTGGACCTGTCTGCGCGCGATTGACCACTGCCACGTCGTACCCTTCCTCGGCAATTGAAGAAATAATCGTTCGGGCGTGTTCGGCCCCGCTCGTCTCGACCTGAAAGATGAGATACGCTTCGCCAACATCGAGATCCTCGAGGGCACGGTCGTGGCGTACCGTCTGGATGTTTGCGCCGTGGTCGGCGATAATCCCCGAGAGGTGGGCCATCTTCCCCGGTTGGTCGTCGATATGAACGCGTAGGCGCAGCAACTGTTTCCGATTGGTCAACGCGTGGATCAAGATCGCCCGAAGCATCGTCATATCGAGGTTTCCGCCACAGAGCAACGGCATCACCCGCTCGCCGTCGACCGCAAGTGCGTTGCTGCGGATGGCGGCGACGGCGGCGGCTCCCGCCCCTTCGACGACCTGTTTTGCCCGTTCCATGAGCAGGAGCACCGCCTCGGCGATTTCGCCGTTCGTCACCGTCACAATCTCATCGACGTGGCGCTCAATTATCGAAAGCGTCAGCTCCGAAACACCACCCGTCGCAATGCCGTCGGCGATAGTGTCGACCGACTCGAGCGTCTTCGGGGCCCCTTTCTCGAGGCTGTCGGCGACAGTTGCCGCCCCGGTGGCTTGGACGCCAACGATCTTCGTCTCCGGGCTGCGGTCGGCGAATGCGGTCGCGATGCCGCTGATGAGCCCCCCACCGCCGATTGGGACGACAACCGTGTCGGCGTCGGGAAACGCCGCGGCCATCTCGAGGCCGAGGGTGCCCTGTCCGGCGATGATCGCCGGGTCGTCAAAGGCGTGGACAAATTCGGCCTCGGAGTCGGCTGCCATTTTCTGGGCATAGCGGGTCGCCGCCTGGAAATCCTGGCCGACGAGTTCCACCGTCGCACCGTAACCGCGGGTGGCATCGATCTTGGTCTGTGGCGCTGTTGTCGGCATCACGACCGTTGAGTCGACCCCGAGTGTCGTCGCCGCAAGCGCCACCCCCTGGGCATGGTTTCCGGCACTCGCTGCCACCACTTGTTGCAGGTCGCCCGCCTCGAGACAGCGGCTGATCTTGTTGTACGCTCCCCGCGTTTTGAACGAACCCGTCCACTGCAGATGCTCGAGTTTGAGACGGACCTCCGCTGCGCCGGTCATCGCTTCGAGAGAGGTGCTTCGCTCGACCGGTGTTTGGGTGACAACCGTGGGGTCTTCCAGTCGCTGGCGGGCGGCTTCGATATCGTCGATCGTGACCAGGGGCGGCGCTGAATTCATTGGCTCACCACCGGGCGGAAGCCGGTTTTCAATTGTCGTCGTGGCGGTTGGGTTCGTGGTTTCATTGGGTCAGGTCAGTCAGTTAGACGTTGAGCGTGATCGCCTTCTGTCTCGCCGCAGCACAAACCGTATTGCAGAGAACCATCGCAACCGTCACCGGCCCGACACCGCCGGGAACGGGCGTGATGACGTCGGCTTTCTCCCGAGCACTTTCGAACTCGATATCGCCGACGAGCGTGCCGTCCTCGAGTCGGGTTCCACCGACGTCTATCACCGTGGCTCCGGATTTGATCATCGAGCCATCAATGAGTTCGGGAACGCCCGTTGCAGCGACGAGAATATCGGCCTGACGGGTTTTGTCGGCCAATCTGTCGGTTCGTGAGTGACAGACCGTCACCGTCGCGTTTCCGCCCGCCGCGTTCTGAAGCAACAGGTTTGCAAGTGGCTTGCCGACGATAGCCGACCGACCGACAATCGTCACATCTGCTCCCTCCGTTTCGACATCGGCCGCCTCGAGCAGCCATTGGATTGCGTGGGGTGTTGGGGGAACGTATCGCGGCCTGCCAACGACGAGCCGACCGACGGTTTCGGGATGGGCGGCGTCGATATCGGCGACCGGATTGATCTGCAATCCGGCCTCGAGGGGGTCGACCTGCGGCGGAAGCGGGTGCTGGAGAAACACCGCGTGAACCGCGGGATCGGCGGTCGCCCGCCGAAGGGTGGCATACAGTTCCGTCGCAGACTCTTCGGGATCAACCTGATAATCAATGCTCTCGAGGCCAACCCGTTCACAGGCCTCCTGTTTCAGGGAAATTGCAGTCCCGTCGCCCGGATCGTCACTCATCAGCACCGTTGCCAGCCCCGGTGTGACGCCCGCCCCAGCGAGCGTCGAGAGCGCTGGCTCGAGGTTGTCGGTTATGCTGCGTGCAACGGCGGTGCCGTCGATAATGTGGCTCATTCGCAGATGTCGGTTGACCGTGTCACCGGCTGTTGCAGTCGCGTTTTGAGTGATCGGTTTGGGGGCAATGTGCAACCAACCCCACCGCGAGCGCATATGAAACTACGGTGTCACAGGCTCCTGAAAAGATACTGACTTTCTTATATTTATTGCTCTTGTTGCGCTGGTTGGCTGGTGACAGACGAGAACGGACTGGCGGAGAAGTCATTACAGCTGGCCTTTCCTACTGGTTCACCTCGTAGTTTTATGTGGTGGGAAAGGGTAGCATACTGTATGTCTGATAGTCAACAAAAAGAGTCAGTTCCTGACTCTCAGGAACACCCGAATTATCCAACAGTCGACCAATCTGACCGGACGGTACCGCGCAATCTTCGCCAGTCCGGCGATCCGGGCATCGAGATGCTGGTCTCGACGCGCGTCCGCAAATCACCGTTTTTCCACAAATCATTTGTCGAGAACGGGGCGTGGCGAGCGACGGTGTATAACCGACTCTACCACCCTCGAGGGCTCGTCGAGCCCGAAGATGGCGGGATGATGGAGGAGTACGATGCCCTCGTCAACCGGGTCACGCTGTGGGACGTGGCTGTCGAACGCCAAATTCGCGTGAAAGGGCCTGATGCCGAGGCGTTGACCGACTACGTTATTACCAGAGATGCGACCGAGATCAAGCCGATGCACGGCAAGTACGTTATTCTCTGTAACGAGGAGGGTGGAATCCTCAATGACCCCGTGCTCTTGCGTCTGAGCGAGGACGAGTTCTGGTTTTCAATCTCCGATTCGACGCTCATGCAGTGGCTCCAAGGGGTGAATGTCGGCATGGATTTCGATGTCGACATTACGGAAATCGATGTCGCCCCGATGCAGGTTCAGGGGCCCCGATCGGTCGAGGTAATGACGGATGTTGTCGGCGAGGCGGTGACGGAGATTCCCTACTACGGGCTCATGAACGCCGAAATCAACGGCTGTTCGGTGCTCGTGAGTCAGACCGGCTTTTCGGGTGAAGAGGGCTTTGAAATCTATGTCCGAGATGCCACAAAGAACGCCGAAGCCGTCTGGGACCCCGTGCTTGAGGCCGTCCGCGACCACGGCGGGATGCAGGTTGCGCCGGCTCACCACCGCCGAATCGCCGCCGGCATCCTCTCCTGGGGCCAGGATATGGACCACGAAACCTCACCGTTTCAGGTCAATCTCTCTTATCAGGTGCCGACAGACAAACCGGGCGAGTACATCGGCAAGGAGGCCTTAGAGTCCCAGCGCGAGCAAATCGAAAACGGCGAGTATCCCTTTGTGCATAAACTGGTCGGCCTCAAACTCGCCGGCGAACCCATCCGGGACTACGCGCCCGACTTCTGGCTAATATCGGATCCCGAAACGGGCGAAGAGTGTGGCTACGTCACCTCGCCGTGGTACAATCCGGAACTCGAGACGAATCTCGCCCTTGGATTCGTCCCCGCCGAGAAACTCGATGGCGAAATCGAGGATGTATATGACGGCGAAATCGAGACGGAGTTTGCGGTCCATCTGCCCGAAGAGTACGTCGAAGAGCCCGGTGAGCCGGTGTACGCCAAAGTGTCGGAAGTCCCATTTAAACCGTCGGTGAATCCGAGTGCCCGTGAACAGGCAAAGTTACACGCTCGCAATCAAGAGGAGAATACGTGAGTCGCCGACCGTGACCACTCGAGAACCGGACACCACTCAAAATGGCGTCCGCGAACTCCTCGCTGAGCCACGCTTCGAGCTCATGCCCTTCGAGAGCATGGACGAGCAACTCGAGTATCTCCCTGATGGCACGGAAGTTGCCATCACTACCTCGCCGACGCTCGGCCTCGAGGCGACGATTGAGTGGTCCGAGCGAGCGGCCGCCCGTGGCTACGAGATCGTTCCCCACATTGCCGCACGATACGTCCGTGATGAGGCCCATCTCGAGTCGGTCGCTGAACGGTTGCTCGATGCCTCCGTCACCGACATTTTCGTTCCCGGTGGCGACCGCGAGGAGCCAGCCGGCGCGTTTGACTCTGCCTATGATCTCCTCATCGCACTCGAGGAACTGGGATATGGAATCAACAGCCAGTCAGGATTCGACGCCGTGGGCATCACTGGCTATCCTGAAGGGCATGCGTTTCTCGATAAAACAACGCTCGCCGAATCGATGGCCAAAAAAGAGCCACATGCAACCTACATTGTCACGCAATTGTGTTATGACCCCGAGGCGATCCTCGAGTGGATCGACCGCATTCGGACTCGGGGAGTCAAACTGCCCGTCGAGGTTGGAATCCCCGGCGTGATGAAGTACCAACGGCTGCTTGGCATTTCGAAAAAGGTCGGCGTTGGCGATTCGGTTCGGTTTCTCCAGAAAACAAGCGGGATTGTCGGCTTTCTTCGCCAACTAATTGGCTCCCGGGGGACGTATGCTCCTGATGTCCTTCTCGACGGGCTCGCACCCTACGCGAGCGACCCCCATTACGACATCCGCGGCGTCCATATCTATGCGTTCAACCAGGCTGCCGACCTCGAGTCTTGGCGAAACAAAACGCTCACCGACCTCGGAGAGTAAGTCGGATGCGGCTGTCACCTCTCGCGCTTTCGCTCCTGTTTTGGATGGTCGGAGACGTAGACTTTCATATTGTCCGGGACGTCCTCGGTAACCCACGAGTTCGCGCCGATGCTGACGTTGTCGCCGACTGAGATTGCGCCAAGCACTTTTGTTCCGGCACCGATCACGACGTGGTTGCCGATATCCGGATGGCGCTTGTATCCCTTTTTGAGTGTCTTTTCCTCGTCTTTGCTCTCTTTGAAGTGCAACGCGCCAAGCGTTACGTCCTGATAGAGTCGCACCCACTCCCCGACGGTGGCCGTCTCACCAATAACCACGCTGGTGCCGTGATCGATAAAAAAGTACTCGCCGATCGCTGCACCGGGATGGATATCAATTCCCGTGACCGTCTTTGCATACTCGGTCAGCTCGCGAGCGTACTCCGGGGCACCGGCCGCAAACAGTTCGTGGGCCACCCGATGCATTAAAATCGCCTGAAAGCCGGGATACGAACGGATCACTTCGACGTATGACCGGGCGGCTGGGTCGCCTTTGTAGGCCGCTTCGACGTCCTTTTTGACTGTCGTCCGTATCACGGGCAACTGATCAAGCACGCCGGTAACGATGCCTGCCGGATCACCATCACAGTCACCCCCGAGCACCGAGTCGGTATCGGCGGCATATGGCTTGATTCCTCGACAGTAGAGCGCCCCCAGTTCCGACAGCCGGCGTTTGATCGCCGCTTCGTCCTCGAGCAATTCGTCGGCGTTCCAACAGCGCGGAAAGCACAGCTGTCGAAGCAGCCCCAACTCCGCCCGTCGGTGGTTCCATCCGGGAAAATCCATCCCGCGTTGGGTTGGAAACGGAGCGGTGTCCGCGTCATAGGACGCAGCCAGCCGATGGTGGGCATCACCGGTATACTCGTAGCTCATGATGGTGGTTGAACGCGGCTGTACATTGAACTTGGGTTATTTACCGCTTTTTCGCCGACGGTCACCACGTATATGGCCACGACGGCGGAAAACCGCCGCCCAACAGCTCTCGAGCCACTCGAGGACGGCCGGCGTTGGCGTGGCCGGAAGATAAAAAGAAGATGCGTCAGCCGATTCTTCATCGGGTGTAGCCGCTGTGTCGCCGTCTGATTTTGCGATAGGTACCTGCGATGCCATACCGTTTGACTGGAGTCGATGACAGTAATGATTCCGTTATCGAGTGGATCACTCGAGGTTCTGACCGACATCCTCTGTTTTCGGTAGAGCAGCGGCGATATCCTTCACAATTTGATACTTTTATTTTTAATCAGACTGAGTGCGTGCAGATAGGAAATTTATATTATACATGATAACTAACAAATATCTACACGCAGCGATCGTCAACCGACGAGTCTCAATCGGGGTTGGGACTGAACGCAGCGTACGGGGGAAACATGAACTGGTTAGCATTCCAAATCCGAATCAGCATTGCCGCTTTCATCTTCATCATCGCCGGCGCGTTGTTTTTCGAGATGATTCTCTGGGAAGCGATGGGATAACCCATCGCCGAAGATGAACGCATCACCTATTGGAGGGCAGGAACCTCACTGCGTGTCCACTCGAGATCGAGGTGCTTGAGTAACGGTGGGGTTGGATAGCCCCAGCTATCCCACCCTCGCTGTTCGTAGTACTGCTCGAGGGCGGCTTCAAACTGCGCTCGATCAACGCTTTCAGTATCGCCACCAGCAAGCGACGGCGGGAGTCGGTCATCGACTCGAGAGAACCCTTCTCGACAGTTGAACAGCCGGGTGAGTGTCCATACCCGTTCCCCGACGGTTACGAGTTCGCCGGCCGGCTCGAGACCGAGTGCCTCGAGCCACGCACTGCCGAGGGCTTCTAGTGAGTCACCGATGAAATCGTCACTGATGAGACTCCAGAGTACCGACCGGCGGTTTTGTTCGGCAATCACTGCGCTGGCGGTTCGTTCGGGTGACCACGGCTTATCAAAGACTTCCCGTTCGACTGGGCGGGCCCGTCGATGACACGCCCCTCGGTCGCTTGTCGCATAGGCGAGAGCCATACTCGGCGCGCCGCGTGGATCATACGCCGGCAGCGCCATCGCCTTCACCGTCGGGATCAGTGACTTGCCACCGTATCGGGCCGTCCCCGCCTCGACGCCATCGGCGAGGGCATCACCCAGTGGCGTTTCACGGCCGACGATCTCTGTGAGAACCTCGCTGGCATCCGCAGGCGAGCCGAATTCGAACGACCGGTCTATAATGCCTGCGTGACTTGCCCGGATCGCCCACGCAATCGCGCTTCCAGCACTGATCAAGTCAACGCCCAAGCGGTTACAGCGGTCGCCAAGTTCGGCGACAGCCTCAAAGTCCGTAATCCCAAGTCCGGAACCGAGTGACATCGCCGTCGCCCCACGGGGGACGCTCTCGCCCGCCTCGAGTGCAACCCGGAAGTCTCCGGGGTCGGTCGGATCGGTGTGTTCTCGCTGGTGGCTCCGATCCCGGACGGCCTCGATACCGAGGCCGTCGACGACGGGTGTCGAATCCGTCTGCCAGCCACGGGTTGCAAGCGCACCGACAGCCGCCGCAAAATCGACGCTCTCGACTGTTCCACTCACCTGTTGCCATTGCCCGACAGCGTGTTCTCGGTAGTTCGCGGCCGCCGCCTCTCGCAACTCCTCGAGTCCTTCAGGTGGGCTTCCGCGAGCGACGACGGCTTTCACCTGCTTCTGCCCCAACACCGCACCCCCACCACCGCGACCGGCGTGGTGTTCGCCAGCGTCGGCTGCAATCGTCGCATATGCCAGTTGCTCCTCCCCTGCCGGGCCGATACAGGCCACATCCCCCTCAAGCGCCGCTGCCGTCTCCACCGTATCGCTACCCCACAACTCGCTGGCCTCGAGGCTGGCAGCTCCGTTTTCGATGATGATCTCGAGTGGCTCAGCCGCCTCTCCCTCGAGTAGCAGACCGATGTGGTCGCCGAGCGCTCCCGCGAGGCTGGCGGCAAACTGTCCACCGCTGTAGGCATCGAGAAAGGTTCCGGTCAGTGGAGATTTGGTGATCGCCGCATAGCGCGTCTCACCAGGGAGCAGTCCCGAAAGCGGCCCGCACATAAAGAGGAGGACGTTCTCTGCACTGAGTGGGTCAACGCCAGCCTCGAGTTCGCTGAAGAGATAGCGCGCTCCGAGACCTTTGCCGCCGAGATACGCCCGAAGCCAGTTTTCAGGCACTCGTTCGCTCGTAATGTGCTCACTCGAGAGGTCGATGCGAAGCAGTCGAGTCGGTGGGTTTTGTGCCGTCATATGGACGGGAGCTAGTCGTCAGCCGGTGTCTCCGATCCCGAGATTGCGACATCGATTTCGGCGGCAGCGGCTTTGTACTCCGGAATCTTGGCTCGTTCGTCGAGGACGTCGTTCGTCAGTCGGTTGGCCGACGCGGCGGCGAAGTGGGGGGTCGTCCAGATGACGCCCTCTTTGGTGTCCTCGGTGACCTGGGCCTTCACCTCAATCTCGCCTCGTCGTGAGCGGATCGTCACCATCTCGCCGTCTTCGATCCCATAGCTCTCAGCATCCGCCGGATGCACGTCGACGAAGTTTTCCGGATGACGTCGGTTGAGCGTCGGCGACCGACGGCTCATCGTGCCCGTATTGTAGTGTTCTTCGACTCGAGCCGTCGTCAGGATCAGTGGGTACTCCTCGTCAGGCGTCTCCTTCGGTGGCTGATGAGTGACGCCGATAATCCTCCCGAGGCCGCTTTCGGTCTCGAATCCGTCCGCATAGAGGAACTGGTCACCCTCGTCGCCGGGTTCGTAGCAGGGCCACTGGATCCCCTCTTCGCCCAACCGGTCGTAGGTCATCCCGTGGTAGCTCGGACACACCTGGCGAAGTTCCTCGAACACCGCTTCTGGCTCCTCGAAGTCGAACCCCTCCCCAAAGAGGCGGGTACCGATCTCACACACAATCTCGAGGTCGTGTTTCGTGTTTTCGTGGACTTTGTGGAGGCCACGCATCAGTTGGACCCGCCGGTCGGTGTTGGTCACGGTGCCGCCACGTTCAGCCCACGTGGTCGCCGGGAGGACCACATCGGCGAACTTCGCCGTCTCGGTCAGGAAAATATCCTGGACGGCCATGAACTCGAGGTCCTCGAAGCGTTCGGCGACCCTGTTGGCGTCGGGCTCTGACATGATTGGGTTCTCGCCCATCACGAACAGGCCGTGGACCGAGCGGCCGGCCTCGTGGGAGATTTCGACGTTTGTCAGGCCGGGTTCGGTTGGGATTTCAAAGCCCCAAACCTCCTCGACGCTCTCGCGGGCCTCATCGTCATCAACCAGCTGGTAGCCCGGCAACACGTTCGGCATCGCGCCCACGTCACAGGTGCCCTGAACGTTGTTCTGCCCGCGAAGTGGATTGACGCCGGTTCCGGCCCGACCGAGGTTGCCCGTAATGAGTGCGAGATTGATTTCGTTTTGGACGTTGTCCACCCCACAGGTGTGCTGGCTCATCCCCATCCCGGTGAAGATGGCGGCGTTCTCGGCGCTGGCATATTTTTCAGCTGCCAATTCAATATCCTCGAGGGCCAGGCCACACTCCTCGGCGGCAGCCGCCTTGTCGAAGCCCTCGAGCGTTTCAACGAGGTGGTCAAAGCCCTCCGTTCGCGCCTCGATAAAGTCCTCGTCGATCCAGCCGTCTTCGGGGTGGGCCTCGTGGTGCTCGAGAATGGTTTTGATGACGATGTTGAGCAGCGCGATATCCGTCCCCGGATTCAATTGGAGATGCTGGTGGCGGTCGGTGTCTTCGATGTTAAACGACCGAGTGGTCTTGTTTGCGTGGGGATCGACCTGAATAACCGTCGCTCCATCGAGTACCGCCTGTCGGAAGTACTGGCTGTTGGCGATCGGATGCTGTTCGCCGGGATTGGCGCCTTGAATCCAAAACAGATCTCCTTCCTCTCGGAGGTCTGCCATACTGTTGGTCATCGCGCCCGCGCCAAGACTCGTCCGTAGCGCCCAGACCGTCGAGGCGTGACACATCCGCGTACAGTTGTCGATGTTGTTCGTCCCATACCGCCGGGCGAGTTTCTGCAGCAGGTAGTTCTCCTCGTTCATCGTCTTTGAGGAGCCATAGAAGCCCATCGCGTCAGGGTCGTACTCCTCGCGGATACGCTCTAGTTCCTCGACGATCCTCGAGTAGGCTTCCTCCCACGAGGCTTCCCGAAACTCACCGTCTTCTTTGATCAGGGGATCTGTCAGCCGGTCTTCGTGGTTGACGACCTCCGTTGCTGCCCCGCCTTTGATACAGATTCGTCCCTCGTTGACTGGTGCGTCACCCCACGGCATAAACCGCATATCGCCCGGTTCCTCACCCGGTCTCACCTGGATGCCACAGCCGACACCACAGTACGGGCAAATTGTTTTGACTGGCTGTTCCTCACTGGCCATCGTCGCTCACCCTCCATCGGTCGGTCATGTACAGAGGCTTCGGCAAGAACGTTAATGAACGTTTTTTACAGATTTCGACTCACTCCCAAAACCCAACTCGTCTGCAGTTGTTGTAAATCCGATTTTGGTATGTATTGGGGTGGCTGAAACAGTGATTCAGTAGGGAGGCGGACTGGTCAATGAGTCCGAGACAACTCAAGGAGCTGACAGCGGCTAGTTGACGCTCTTTGAGAGTTCGGCTCCGGCCTTGAACTTCACTGTGTTGGATGTGTCCCCGTCATCGACGAGGTGCAGACAGCGTCCATCGAACGGGTAACATGAACAGTACACGTCACCGTCCGAGGACACAGTTTGGGTGACCGCTTCGGCAAGTTCGTCCGGGAGGACCCCTGAGCGGACCGCTCCCGCAATCTGTCCGGAGAACATCTGTGACCCGACTGGCGACACGTCATCGGGCAACACACGCCGAATCTCGTCCCCGCTAATTTCACCGCTTTGTCCAGTCACTCCTATGTCCTGAACGCTCACTTTCCCACCACCGCCACCACGACCTCTGTGCATTGTCAGCGCAGTCGTCGAGTCCTCATAGAGGCACGATTCGTCAATCACCCACCCACACGAGTAGACGTACTGGTCATTGTTCTTGTTTCGCTGGACGTGTAACAACGCGGGGAACGGACACGGACACCCAGCAGGATGGACCAGAATTTGACAGACAACGGTCGACGTGGACGATGCAGGACCGCTTTCCCGACCCCACTCATCCAGCCCATCAACGTCACTGGGTTGTCCATCAGCAGTCACACCAATCATCGACTTCTCGTCAGTAGCCGTCGGGGGCCTGTTTACGACGACCACGCCTGTCTCAGATGTGAGCACCTCGAGAGTGCCGTACGTCTGTGTCGGCTCAGAAATCGCCGTCGTAGAATTGGTTCCCCAACAGTACACCGATTCATCTGTCGACAACCCTCCTCCAGAAGCGTGTTGCTCACAGGATTCATTGCCTCCCGATGCGGTGGCGTACTCGTTACTCCCCCATGCGTAGACTGTGCCGTCTTCATCCACTGCTCGGCCAGTAAGGAACTGTATGAGGCGATCTGGTGTAATCAGTGACTCTATACTGGGTCCACCTCGCGGGACTCGTGCGTCCGGGAGCGTGATGACACACCGTTCACTCAACAGCGGTTCGTCTTCGAGGTACGCATACAGTTCACGTATCTCGTCATCACTCGCACCAGTCAGTCGTTGTAATCGTCTGATTGAATCGCTTGGCCGGTCGTCTTCATCGGCATCGTCATCCGGAACGTGCCCGAATGTACTGCGCCGTTTGTTTGAGCGCACAGTATTGTAATCCTGCGCGGGGGCAACCTTCGCGTTCGTCATCCATGCTTCGAGGTCGATTTCCCCGGAGAGTTCTTGGACACGAAGCGTGGGGGAAAGCCGGATGGTGTCACTTGATTCAATTGGGATTCGCTGGCCGTCCCGAATCCCGCCGAACATGGCTGCGGGTGATGCGTTGGTGTTCGTCGTTCTTGCAGCAACTTGATTGAGACAGCCTGCGAGCCCACCGACGGCAGATACTGCGGCTAGAGTAAGAACGTGCCGCCGAGATATAAGATCATTTATCATTATAATTGCTCACTGAGAGACGGCGAGTGATATTAACAGTTGTCTTTAAATTAAACCGTCCGTTTGAGGTCTCCACACCGTCCAAAGAGTGCTCCATTGATGCTCTGTGTTCAGCGTAACTGCTTGCTCAAACAGACAGTAGCTACACCTCATGAATCAAATTGTCGCCGTTACGACTGTTCGCAACTCGAGCAGCCCTCGGTCTCGGGCAGGGCTTCATACGCCCCTCCGTGGAACGACCTGTATGACCCTGACCCAGGCCCGTCTCGAGGCGGCGGCCGACCGCTACCGACAGGAGGGGCCGCTGTATCCGGTCGAAGCCGAAGCAGTCGACACGCTGCCGGCGGCGTTGACCCGCGGCGACGTCAGCTGGCGGGACGTCGAATGGATCGTCCAGTGGTACTATCGGCGCTTCTTTGGGGCCATGGCGGACAGCGACCGAGCCACGCGGGAAGCCCAGTTTGGTGAAAACGAGTTTGAGGCCGTTCTAACAGCCATCGAGAACGCCTCCGAGGCGTCCGAGGTGCAAGAAGCACTCGAGGCGCTCACTGACCTCGAGGGCGTGGATGTCCCTGTCGGCTCGGCGTTTTGCATGTTTCTCGACCCCGAGCGCTATATCGTCATGAGCGACCACGAATGGGGCGTCCTCGTGGAGGCTGGCGAACTTGAGGAGCCGTATCCAACAGCGCCCACGGCTGAGTCGTATGAGCAGTACCTGACGCGCTGTCGGTCCATCGCCAACCGGATCGATGGTGGGTTATGGACTCTGTACCAGGCGTTCTGGGGGATGTCAGAGCGCGAAGCGAGCGCAGACGGTTTGTAGCTGTGTCACGAAGAGGAGGTATGCCCGCTGGCGTTATCCTCGCAGGCGGCCGCTCGACCCGATTTGGCGAGGCCGATAAGGCACTCGAACCACTGGCCGGCAAGCCGATGCTTTGCTGGGTCGGTGAACGAATCGCCCCGGTCACCGACGAACTCATCATCAACTGTCGGGCCGACCAACGGGCGGCGATCGCCGACGCCGTCGACTCGGTCGGCCTCCAGCCCACGTTTGCCATCGACAAAACCCCAGACCTGGGTCCCGTCGCCGGCATCAAACACGGTCTCGAGGCTGCGACAACTCCGTACGCGTTCGTCATCGCCTGCGATATGCCGCTTGTCGATCCGGCTCTCGTTTCACTCCTCGCTGACCATGTTGTCGGCCACGATGCCGCCGTTCCTCGCCTCAGCGACGGCTGGCTCCAAACGACTCAGGCGGTCTATCACACCGAAGCGATGGCCGTCGCTTGTGAGCACGTTCTTGAGTCGGACACCCATCGTGTGCTCGACGCACTCGAGCGAATCGATTATCTGGAGGTTTCAGCCTCGGCGCTCGAATCGATCTCACTCGAGAGTTTTGAAAACGTGAATACGCGCGAGGAGTTTGAGGCGGCTGCCGCCCGACTACAGTAACTAGAACGCTACTCGTTTAGATGCGAGCGGTAGCCTTTGGGTTCGAACCCACGGCGACAAATGACGCGTTTTCGACCGACGGCAATCGCACTCACTTGATTGTCGTCTTCCATCTCCGTGACCACCGATTCGAGTCGGTCGGGCGACCAACCAGTTTCCTCGAGAGCCGTCGATTGGTCGACCCGGCCACCACGTTTGACCAGCAGTCGAAGAATCAGATCCTCATCGGCAAGGTCCCGTTCGTCGACGCCGTACTCGACCTGTTCAGCGTAACTCAGCGTCTTTTCGTCCGATTCCGGTTCGTCATCGTCGGCCTTGGAGTCGGTGCCTTTCTCAGTTGATTCACCCAACCGTGCTGTGACCCGATTCCACAGTGTTTTAAATCCCATGTGATTCACCCTTGGAGAACAGTCCCGTCGAACAGATATTCGTCAGTCATAGAGTTATTTGAATTATGTGCGTCGATAGTTTCCGCGGTTCTACGTAGGAGAAGACTCGCCCCACTCATAAATACTGTCCTGCACGACGCAAGGTCGTGTGAGGGAGACTCATAGCGACTGGATGCAGTATCGCGATTCATCGCTGTTTTCTTCCCACACGGGCGATTCTTTGTCCCTCTATCAGCCCGGCCGTTCCAATCGCCTCGAGTGAAGCCAACGGACGCCCACCGCCAGCCGATGGCAGCCACTCGAGATTGTGCCTTCGAGCCAGAACGCTAGTTATGAGCGTGCTTTCGACAGCGACCATACAGGTTTGTTCGACGCCCCAGTACAAATCAGTCAGGGTATGTAGTGACGATGCTGTGTGCATCCCTGCTGGCATCGACGGAAACTACGAGTCGTCTGACTCGTTTCGGTGGTGGCGCTCGAAGGCGATTGGATCAGGTCCGACGATGGTCTCAACCGATCCACCTCGAGCGATAATCGGCGGGATTTCGTGTCCTGCGTGTTCGTCGCTCGAGGCGTACATTGCGGCAAACTCGTAGCGAATCCTCAGCAGGTCCCGCCGTGTTTCGGCGAGCTGCCGGCGAGCCGGGCCGGCTGTGTCGACGTCGTCGGTTGCCTCGAGGGCAGTATCGGCATCCCTGCTCGCCTCGAGGTCACTCTCTTCGATACCCTCCTCAATCATTGCAACCACCGAAATTGGGTGCCTCCGTGGCTCTTTGTTGGTTGTATTCGATACGGGTTGCTTGCGCGGTGTTTATCTTTTGTGAGGATGAACGTGTGCTTGGTTTCAGACTCTCGTGGGTTGGAAACCACGTCTCGGGTGTCTGCGCACCCGGGGCATTTCAGCGCATGCCCCCTGCGGCGGATGGAGCCGTCGGTTCCAGTTTCATACTCTAAATATAGGAAAATATATCTATTGGATGCTGCTGGAGTTATAGAAGTCTCCGTACTCGAGACAGAATCCTCTGTACTCGAGGCACGCCGGTTGCACAGTAGCTCTGTGCATATGTTCTACCCACGGTAATTCCTCTCACACACAGAAGTGCCACAATTCACGACGACTGCTAACTGAACGGCTACAAACCGGACCGCTCGAGAATCTATATTTGACGCTATCCTTCTCACATCGACCCCTCACGCATCTCACCAGCGCTGGGGTCGAGTTGCAGACCCTCTAGCTCAGGCGTCAGCGAGATACGACTCGACGAGCGACTCGAGGGCGACTGGATGAGCAATCGAGTTGGGTGCGCTCAACGGTGAGATACTGATTCGTCCTTCGACAACTGCCCGTCGGTCGGTTCCCGGTGGGTCGGGGATGGTTTCCGGATTCATGGTCTTCCAGATTCGGTCGACGAGCGTAATCGAATCGCCGTTGTTCTTTGCCCCCATCTCATACCGTTTGGATGGGCAGGTCAGCTCTACTGGCGCCGGCTGCTCAGCCGGCAGTGGCACGTTGATGTTGAGATAATCCACCTCCTCGAAGACACCCGCGCCGAGGGCATTTTTCACCAGAAAGTCCGTCACTCGCGTCGCCTCGAGATAGTCTTCGGGTTCGGGCTCGACCTGGTCAAACGGCACCTCCGTTTCGGGCACGTACAGTGAGGTGGCGAGTGCCGGAATATCGAAAAACGCGGCTTCGACGGCTGCACTAATCGTTCCCGACCGCCCAAGGACGTACTCCCCGAGGTTTGCCCCACGGTTACAGCCAGCGACGACGAGATCCGGCTCCGGAGCGAGTTCGGCCAATCCGGCGACGACACAGTCCGACGGCGTGCCGGCGACGGCATACCCCATCTCGTGTTCGGTCACGCTGACCTCCGTTGAAATCGCCCGGCCAACGGCACTTTGGTCACCAGCAGGGGCGACGACGGTCACGTTTGCGTGACTTGAAAGCGTCTCATAGAGGGCGCGAATCCCGGCGCTTTCGATCCCATCGTCGTTCGTGAGCAGAATGTGCAGCTCGTCGCTCATTGAGTCAGACTCACAGCAAGCGCGCAAAAAGCCACCGACTCGAGGTGGGTAGGCGACACAATCGACACCCTCTAGGCGACGCGGTCGACGATGGTCTGTTCGTCGATAACGAGATTGTACGCCTGCTTATCATCGTTCCACAAGACGAGTGCGGATTCGAACGAACAGAGGTCGCCGTAGCCAGCCTGCATGAGCGGTCGGTTGAGTTCGGTTTGGTTCGTCACCACTGCATAGTGGTCGACGGCCTCGCTTCCGTCGCTGATCTTGAACAACGGATTCGACGCTCCCTCACTCAGAGAGTGGCTCAGTTTCGCCGCGACGAGATCGATCCGATTCGTGACGTGGCGGTCCATTTCGGCCATCGTCGCCCACGTACTTTGGTCGAGCTCGAGTTCGATCCGCCGCCGGCCATCGACTCGCAGTATGGAATAGGAGTACTGTACATCGACGTTGAGAAACTCGCCGGGCGTGTATTCCTCACCGCCGGCCGCATCCTCGAGCTGTCGCTGGAATCGAGGCACCTCAAGGTCGGGGCGGACGTCAAATGACCAGCCGCGGTCGGTTGGCCGCTTGCCCGGCCAGAGTCTGACTGTTGGGCCGTAGACGGTGACCTCCCTGTCGTCTCCAACGGACTCGTCTTCGACGGCCCGCTCGATGGCTCGCAACCCGATACTGGTCTCCTTATCGGCGGGTGCCATCGCCACCAGCGAGCCATCCGCCGCAAGCTGTGAAAGCAGCGTTCGCACCACCGCCACGGGCTCTTCGAGTTCGCTTAATACGTTACAGGCCAAGATCAGATCGTATGGGCTCTCGGCGTCGAACGCTTCGATCGGCGTTCGGTGAACCGTCGGATGGACGTTCGGCCCCGTCTCAGCCAGTAGCGTCTCGAGGACGTCCGCTGCAGCACTCGGCTCGACGGCGTGATACTCGAGCAATCCATCCTCGAGGTAGTCACAGAGGCCAAGCGCGGGGCCGCCAACCCCTGCGCCAACGTCGAGTATGCGGAGACTTCGATCGACATGACTTCTTTCTGTGAGATCATCGAGCACGTACTGAATCGCCGCGTAGTATGCCGGCAGGTGATAGAGTGCGTAGCCAGCGGCAACGTCCTTGTCGTACTCGACGTGCTGTTTGTGGAGATACTGGGCTTTGAACCGCCGGATAACCGACCGAAGTAGGTCGCCGCTTGCTCTGTCGAACCACGTCGGACCGTAGCGTTCGACCAGCAACTCCTCGAGGGCGAGTTCGTACCGCTCAGGAAGCGCCTCGATTGGCCCGCTTCGTGGCGTGACCGGCTCGTCACTGACGGGGACGAACGTCCCACCCTCGCGTTCTAAGAGGCCGAGGTCGAGGGCTTCTTCTCGGAGAATCTGTCTGACAACGGCGGGATGGGGGTGGCCGTCGATGTATTCACAGATCTCTTCGGGGTCGATTGGGCGGACGTTCGACAAATACTTCGCGTTCGATCGAACGGCCTCTCGGTGGTCACTCATTGGTTCTCCGTCTCGGCCCATTTGGCCGCCAGTTCAGTATAGAGCTGTTCGAGGTGGTCATCTTCAGCCGTTGCAATCTCCTCGGCGGCCTCGGCGACGGCTCCGGCTCCGTCAAACGTTCGCTGGATATCGGTGTACACCCGTGGCGTGCCACCGGTGACGACTGCCGCCAGTTCACGCAGGCGCTCATACACCGGCGTCTCGAAGCCTTCCGGAACGCGATCTGCAGCGTGGGCAAACGAAAGCACGGCCGCATGGGCCGCCGCCTGAACGGAGGCCATCGCCTCGTCGTGTTCGGCCACCGTCGTCTCGACTAGCTGATTTCCACAGGACTCAAGGTCGGCGAGCAGCCGGTTAGTTACCTCGCCGGGCATATCCCGAACGACGGCAATCGAGCCCGGGGCCCGCTCGGGAGCAAACAGCGGATGCAAACTCACGCGTTCACAGTCCGTAGCCGCCCCTTCCATCGCCGATACCGGCCCTGCCATCACTCCCGACACATCGAGAAGCGCCTTACTCGCCTTTTGGGCGTGAGCCTCAATCGAGGCTTCGATATGGCCCATCGGCACGGCAAAACAGACCGCGTCGAAAGATTCCTCGCTCTCGAGGGCGCAGTATCGACCGCCCGTTTGTGCTGCGGCTGCCCTCGCTGCGTCGGCCTCGATATCCGCAAACGCGATGTCGACGTCGGAGCCGGCCGATTGGGCGAACCACCGCCCCATCGCTCCCGCGCCGACGATCAATACCTCCATTATCCCTTCGTTGCCCGTCGCATCGCAAAAGGAGTTCGATTGTCTCCACTTCGGGCTCGGTTCTCTCCCCCACTTCGGATACGTGCCTTTCCCACCACGTCGAGTACACATCCCTCCTCACCCACCAACTCACGCCCGCAACTGCTCAGTTGATCGTCGACTGTTCAACCCGTTTACTACTCAACGAACGGTCGACTGCTCACGGCCGGTCGGCTCGAGGGTGATCGGATACGCCGTCAGATTCCGGTAGCCATCGTCGGTAACGGCAACCAGGTCTTCGATCCGAATGCCGCCGACAGCTGGGTCGTAGAGACCGGGCTCGATCGTGATGACGTGGCCGGCCTCGAGCTCCTCGCCCGAGGGGGAGACACTCGGTGACTCGTGGAGGTCGAGGCCGACGCCGTGGCCGGTGCTGTGAATAAAGCCGGTTTCGGCGTGTGGGTTGGCCCGAAGAGTCTCATACCCTGCGTCTTCGATGACGTTACAGGCCGCTTCGTGGACCGCTGCGCCGGTGACACCCGCTTCGACCCTTGAAAGGGCGGCCTCGAAGGCCTCGTGGACGACCTCGTAACGCCGGCGTACCTCGTCGGTCGGCTCACCGCGAACGAACGTCCGGGTCATATCGCCGAAGTATTTGCTCTCCTTATGTCGCGGAAAGATGTCGACGACGATTGGCTCGCCGGCCTCGAGCGGCCCACTCCCTCGGTTGTGTGGGTCTGCACCGTCTGCGCCACAGGCGATGATCGTCTCCTCTAACGCACAGCCTGCTTCCAACAGCCGGATTTCGAGGGCGGTTTTGACCCGCTCGCTGGTGAGCTCTTCGCCGTCTTGATAGAGGACGCCATCCTCAATCGTTGCCTCGGCGATGAGCGTTTCGGCGGTTGCCATCGCCGCCTCGTTTGCCGCTTGCGTCTGCCGGATCGACTCGAGTTCTGCCTCGAATTTCACCGCTCGAATCGTCTCGATGATTCCATCCGGTTCGACCGTGACGCTCACGCCCAACTCGCGGAGGCCGTCGGCCGTCCCGGTCGGAAACGAGTGGGGGACGGCAACCGACTCGGCATCGTGGTCGGCGAGAAAGGCAGCAATAACCCGCAGTCGCCCCTCCTGTGGCCCGTACTCTGCCAGGGTGCGTTGGGCATCGTATGCCGACTGTCGGGCAACCGTATCCGCACGGCTTTCGGCGCTTGCCCGGCCGTACTCGAGTCCGGAGACGAGTATTGCAAGACGGGTGGGTGTAAGAAGCGTCTGGAACGGATCGGGTGCACTAAATCCCGACAGATAGCGCTGGTCAGCCGCCGTCGAATCGTCGTCGATGAGGTAGCCATCGACGCCGAGTGACTCGAGCGCCTCGAGAAGCGGCGTGAAATCGGGTTTCATACCCGAACGTGGGTAATCGATCGGCATAATTGCCGTGGATTGGCGGCTCGCACGTTTTATAATGGCCCCGTTCGACTCCTCGAGCATGCACGTCACGATCACGCCCTCGCAGGTTGCTGGCTCGGCCCAAGCGCCCCCCTCAAAGAGCTACACCCATCGCGCGATTCTCGCCGCTGGCTACGCCGAGTCGGCGACCGTCTATGATGCCCTCTGGAGTGCCGACACGAAAGCGACGGCAAACGCAGTCGAACTGTATGGCGGCTCGGTCACTCAAGCGGACGACGGCACTCTCGAGGTTGAGGGTTTTGCCGGGTCTCCTGAAACACCTGCGGACGTGATCAACTGCGAGAACAGCGGGACGACGATGCGTCTGGTCACCGGCACCGCCGGGCTGGTCGACGGGACGACCGTCCTCACCGGCGACAGTTCGCTTCGCTCCCGACCACAGGGTCCGCTGCTCGAGGCGCTCACCGACCTTGGCGCGACGGCGTTTTCGACCCGCGGCAACGGCCAGGCCCCGCTGGTGGTTACCGGACCGATCACCGGTTCCGGTGTCTCCGTCCCGGGGGATGTCTCCTCGCAGTATATCACCGCCTTGCTGATGGCCGGTGCAGTCAGTGAGGACGGACTCGAGCTGGAACTCGAGACCGAGCTCAAATCCGCGCCGTATGTCGATATCACGCTCGAGGTGCTGGCCGAGTACGGCGTCGACGCCGAGAAGACCGAGGCGGGGTTCAGCGTCGCCGGTGGGCAGACGTACTCGCCTGACGGTGGGAACTACCGCGTCCCTGGCGACTTTTCCTCAATCTCCTATCTCGTCTCCGCTGGTGCCGTCGCCGCCGAAGACGGCGACATGGTTCGCGTCGAAGGCGCACAGCCAAGCGCCCAAGGCGATACGGCAATTCTCGAGATTCTCGAGGCGATGGGCGCAACAGTCGACTGGGACCGCGACGCCGGCGTCGTCGAGATTGGACGGGCCGACCTCGAGGGGACGACCGTCTCCGTCGAGGACACGCCGGACCTGCTGCCGACGATTGCGACCCTCGGTGCCGTCGCGGAGGGCGACACCCACATCACGAACGCCGAACACGTCCGGTTCAAGGAGACCGACCGGGTGCGCGCAATGGCCGAGGAGTTGGGAAAGATGGGCGTCGAGACGACCGAGAAGCGGGAAACGTTAACGGTCCACGGGAGCGAGTCGAGCCTCGAGGGGGCCGCCGTCGACGGCCGTGGCGACCATCGGATCGTGATGTCCTTGGCAATCGCTGGATTGGTCGCCGACGGTGAGACGACGATCGCGGGAGCCGAGCACGTCGACGTCTCCTTCCCGAACTTCTTCGAGACGCTCGAGGGACTTGGTGTCTCGCTCCAGCGAGAAAACTAGCCCCCTCAGCCGGCGATGAGTTGCTCGATGGCCTCCCGTAACAGCGACTCGAAGGTCACCGAGGCGAGTCCGATACCAATCGAGAGAACGGCGGCGGCGACAACGGTGAAGACAACGACACGACTCACCGATTGTCGGCCGTTGTCGGTTCCCTCGAACGACCCAAAGTAGAGGCGGTCGATAAACGGCATCATATAGCCAAGTGAGAGCAACGTGGAGATGACGACGAAGCCAGCGACAACCCAGAGTCCCTCCTCGAGTGCACCGACGGCAATGTACCACTTGCCGACGAATCCGACCGTTGGCGGAAGACCAATCATCGCGATGGCGAGGCCGCCAAAAGCGATGGCAATCAGTGGGGCGCGTTCGGCCAGTCCGCCGAACTCATCGAGTGTGCGGGCGTTAAACCGGATTGCGATGATTCCGGCGACCAGACAGAGCGCGCCTTTGACGATGCCGTGCCCGAAGAGTTGGATGACCGAGCCAAAGACGGCGGTGTCGGTTGCTACGAGAAAGCCGGCGACGACGAGGCCGAACTGGGAAATAGTCGAGTAGGCGAGGACCCCTTTGATATCGCGCTGTCCGTACGCTAAGAGATTGCCCACGAGCAGACTCCCGGTGGCTCCGTAGATGAGGCCGGTCGTCACCACGGGATTTGCACCGAGAAATTCGACGGTGAACACATCGAACAGCACCCGCAAAAACGCGTACACCGCCGCGGCTGGGAGCACACCGGAAACCAGTGCGCTCACGGGGTCGGTCGCCGAGGCGTGTGTCTCGATCAACCACCCATGGAGCGGAACGAGCGCGATCAACAGCGCCAATCCGACCGTCATGAGGATGAAGGCGATAACGACGGTGCTCTCGGTGTACCCAACCTCGGCCAGACTCGAGGCGAGGCGGTTACTGTCACTCGAGCCTCCGATACCCATAGCCAGCAGGACGCCTGCGAGGTAGACCGTTGCGCCAAGCGTTGCCGTGTGACGGTAGGTTCTGGCAGCCCTGACTGCGCGTTCTTTCTCACTACAGGCGACGAGCCGAGCGGTCGTCACGATGAGGAGGAGGAAAAAGCCATAGACCGCAAGGAGGTCACCGGAGAAGACGATGCCGAAGACGGCGGCGGTAAACAGCAAGTAGGCCGAATAGAATCGTGGACCGTGTGGGCCCGCCGTTCGTGTGTACGTCAAAATGGCGAGTGTGAGGATGACATCGAGCAGGCCGATTGTCACCGAAAGCGCATCAGAGCGCAGGGAGAGTCCCGGTCCAGTGCCCACGCCGAGTCGGTACGTTGTCGGTCCGGACGCGACGACAAGCACGGCCAGAAAAACGGCGAGAACGGCAGTCACAACGAGTGACGCCACTGCAAGCAGCCAGCATCGGTCGTACTCACCGATGGACGACCCCACGTCGAATCGAACGGCAAACGCACCGACTGTCGGAACGACGATGAGGCCGACCATGGCGAGAATCGCACCGAGGTCAGCAACCGTCATCGGCTCCCCACCCCGACGAGAACGGCCACCACGAGACAGACCGCAAGGGCAAGGTATCGGTATCGGAGCACCGGCGGAATCCCCGTCGTCCCTGCGACACCGGTCGCGTGCACCCGATACGTGGCGGCGAAGCGGTCAGGGAGCCATCGCTCGATGGCATCGACCGGGCTCGCTGCCGTTTGAACGGCCCACCGACGAACCGACCGGTCGACAGAAGCGACACCGGCGAAGGTGACAGCCACCGCGTCAGCCGTTCGCCGGACCGTAACGAAGACGAGCGGGTCCCTGACGGCGTCGACATCGACCCCGCCCTCGAGTCGGGCAAGCAGCGGTCGGGCAGCCAGAAACGCGACTACCCCCACAGTAAGCAAGACCGCTTTCTCGAGCAGGTGCCGGGTGGAGTAGGGGTCGGTCGACCACTCACCGCTCAGTGGCAGCATGTCGAACAGGAGCCCATACTGGAGGCCGACAACGAGACAGGCGACGGCGACGGGAATCATGGTGAGCGCCTGTCCAGTCGTCGCATCTCGAAGTGTTCGGTCGCCCGTGGTGCCCGCGTAGTAGCCGAATTTACAGAACGAGGCGACCGTTCCAACGGCCCCGAGGAGTAAGAGCCATCGAAGCGGTGTGTGGCCACCCTCGAGGGCGGCGTCGAGAACCATCCCCTTGCTCACGAAGCCATTGGTGCCGGGGACAGCCGTAATTGACGCGGCGGCGATGAGAAACGAGCCGGTGATGACGGGGGTGCTGCGCCCGAAGCGGCCACTCGAGTCGAGTTTGCCCGTGCCAGCCCGGAGGACGAACAGGCCCGCGACCATGAACAGCAAGCCCTTGAATAGGACGTTGTTAAAGAGGTGTGCGAACGCGCCGGCGATACCCAGACTCGAGCCGATACCGATTCCGGCGAGGATGTAGCCGACTTGTGCCTGAATGTGATAGGCGAGGAGGCGACGCGCGTCCTTCTGTGCGAGGGCATAGCCCGCACCGGCGACGGCCATCGCGCCGCCGACGTAGGCGAGTGCGAGGTTCCCCTCGGGAAACGCCCGGTAGGCGGCGTACACGGCGAGCTTGGTCGTAAACGCCGAGAGGACGACGGAGGCCCCGACGTGCGGGCTGGCGTAGGTGTCTGGCAGCCAGACGTGGACACCGAACATCGCCGCATTGATGCCGATGCCGATACCGACGGCTATCGCGGGCAGGCCACTCGAGATGCCGTCGCTGTAATGAAGCACGTCGACGCCCATCCCCTGGGAGACAGCGTGAAGGGCCAACCCGGCGGCGATGAGCGCGCCACCGATGGCGTGGACGAGCGCGTAGCGAAAGCCGACGCGGACTGCATCGCCGCCGTGCAACCAGACCAGGAACGTACTGGCAAGTGCCATCGACTCCCAGCCGATGAGTAGCCCAAGCCAGTCGCCGGCGAACACGGCCCAGATGGCCGCCCCAGCGTATGTGAGGGCGACCGAGAGATGCCACCGGTCGCCACCGGTCGCCGACAGGTAGCCGATTGCCACGACACCGAACGCGCCGAAGGCCAAGCCAGCCACCCGTGACGCCGGGTCGACCGCCACCGGAACGAGCTGCCAGTCGAGAAAGGTCCACGAGCCACGAGTGCCCGCCGGCGCGGTAAGCGCCCACCACGCGGTAAATCCACAGGCGAGTGTGCCCGCAAGCGTGCCGACCCGTCGACCGACAAGCGCCATAATGGCTGCCCCAAAGACGACAACAGCCGGTGAGAACGCATACACCGACTGCGCTTCGACGCCGCTCATCCGCCCACCGCCTCCGCGGCCATCTGTGCCAACTCGAGGATAACGAGGTGGTCAGCAAATATCCCGAGCGCTACCACGAGGCCGGCCAGCGTCAGGAGCGGGCCGAGAAGTGTCACTCGAGACTCTTCTCCGGTTACGGAAACCGACTGCCAGCGTCGGTCGGTCGTCGTCCGCTCCCCACCGAAGGGCCCTGAGAGAAGCGGTTTGACATCGGCCCGTTCGGGCGTTTCGAAGAACGCGCTGTAGACAATCGGCCAGAGGTATGCCACATTGAGGGCACCCGAGAGGATAAGGACTGCCGGGATGAGCGGGTGGACGCTCACACCGCCAACGAGCAGGTACCACTTGCTGGCAAAGCCGGCAAACAGCGGAAGGCCGGCCAGTGAGACCGCGCCGACGGCAAAGACACCCATCGTGAGCGGGAGGCGGTGGCCGACGCCAGCACTATCAGAGACACGCTTTACGTCCGTCTCGATTGCGAGCACTCCGACACAGAAGAACAATGCGAGTTTGGCAACCGCGTGGGCGGCGATGTGAAAGAGGCCACCGACGACGGCCATCGGCGTCAACAGCGCAATACCGAGGACGACGTAGGACAGTTGGGCTACCGTCGAGTAGGCCAACCGCCGTTTTAGGTCGTCTTGTCTGAGCGCGAGCAGACTGCCGAGGACGATGGTTAATCCGGCCACGATAGCAAGCGGCGTTGCCACACCCAGTTGCGCCGTTGTCTCCGGGCCGAACACCTCGAGGACCGTTCGAGCGATGCCGAAGACGCCGGATTTGACGACGACAACGGCGTGAAGCACGCCCGAAACGGTCGTCGGCGCGACCATCGCTTTTGGCAACCAGGCGTGAAGGGGCATGACGGCCCCCTTCACTCCGAAGCCGACCAACAACGCCCCGATTGCGAGAAGCGCCGGCAGCGGTGTCTCGGTTGCGGCCTCGCCAATACCGTCGATGCCGCCGGGAGCGAACGCGACGGTGCCAACGAGCGTGTAAACGATGACGGCCCCGCCGATGAGCAGCGTCCCGCCACCGATAACGTAGGCGACGTACTCGTAACCAACCCGTCTCGCCCGGTCGGTTCCAGAATGGACGACGAGTGCGTACGTACCGACGGTCGTCAGCTCATAGAAGACGACGAGTACGAGGATATTCGAGGCAAAGGCGACGCCGAAACTTGCTCCGAGACTCAAACACAGGGCGGCGGTGTAGCGTGTGCGATTCTCGAGGCCCGTTCCGCGAATGTAGCCGACGCTGTATATCGACGTGAGGACCCACAGCCCACTTGCCACGAGGGCGAAAATCATCCCCAGTGGGTCCGCCTGAAAGGAGAGGTCCACGCCAGCGACGAGTGTGCCGAGGGTCGTCGTTGGCGTCCGACCGGCCAACACGTCTGGGCTCATGCTGGCGATCAGCGCGAACGTACAGAGGCTGGCGACGATTGGTGTACCATCGCGCACGGCTGGCCAGCGCCGACAACAAACGACGATAGCGACCGCCACAAAGGCGAGAAGAATCGCAGCCAACGGACGGACCGAGGCCACCTCAGACATCGGCGTCGCTCACTACCCGTCCGGGGAGTCGAACACCTCGCACTCGAGTCCACCAGCACAGTCTCACGGGTTTCGGGTGTGAAAAGCGTCGGCTACCACACTCACACTGGGGCGCAAAAGAACTGCTAGGTCGCCGGGACTGGGCGTATCGATATCCATGGAGCAACTAGTACTAGCAGGGGACAGGGAACGATGTGCTAAAAATCTTTGCTGAGAGGAATGATGGTTTTCCTCATGGGATATGAGGGTTCCGGCCGATGGCCTGGTCTTCCAGCACCAGTCACCGTCGACTCCCGTTGACTCAACGGACGATGCGCGCCAGAATCCTGTACCGCTAAGTGTCCCCGCCCCTGAAACCGGGTAATGAACGGCAACCGCTTCGGTCGCCTCTTTCAGGTGACCACCTTCGGTGAAAGCCATGGCGAGGCGATGGGATGTACGATTTCGGGCTGTCCGGCAGGCCTCGAGTTGAGCGAAGAGGATATTCAGGCCGACTTAGACCGGCGGAAACCCGGTCAGTCAATGATCACCACGAGTCGGGGGGAGCCCGACGCCGTCTCCATTAAGTCGGGTGTCCAAGACGGCTACACGACGGGGACGCCAATCGGCATGGTGATCCAGAACAAAGACGCCCGCTCGGGGAAGTACGAACCCTTCATCACCGCGCCACGGCCATCCCACGGTGACTTTACCTATTCCGCGAAGTTCGGCACTCGCAACTGGGGTGGCGGCGGACGCTCCTCGGCTCGGGAGACGGTCAACTGGGTGGCGGCGGGCGCAGTCGCCAAGAAGATTTTAGCCAGCCAAGGCATCGAACTCAAGGCTCACGTCAACCAGATTGGCGATGTTGCGGCTCCCGAAGTCAGCTTCGAAGAGATGCTCGAACACGCCGAAGAAAACGATGTGCGCTGTGCTCATCCCGAGGCAGCCGCGGAGATGCAGGAACTGATCGAGGAGTACCAGAAGGAAGGAGATTCCATCGGTGGCAGCGTCTATTTCGAGGCGCGAGGTGTCCCCGTCGGGCTGGGTGCGCCCCGGTTTGATTCCCTCTCGGCGCGACTCGGCCAGGCAATGATGTCAGTCCCCGCCGCGACGGCCTTCGAGTTCGGCCTCGGTCGGGAGGCTCGCGAGTACAGCGGCTACGACCGAAACGACGACTGGGAGTTCAGCGAGGATGGCGAGCCTCAGCCGGTCGAGAACGACCACGGTGGGATTCAGGGTGGCATTAGCTCCGGCGAACCCATTTACGGCGAAGTGACGCTTCACGCCCCGACTTCGATTCCCAAAACGCAGACGACCGTCGACTGGGAGACCGGTGAAGAGAAAGAGGAGAAAGTGATCGGTCGCCACGACCCAGTGCTTCCACCCCGTGGGGTGCCGGTCGTCGAAGCGATGCTCGCGCTGACGCTCGTGGACTTCATGTTACTCTCGGGTCGTATCACGCCTGACCGACTCGACGGCAATCCCGGCGAGTATGAGACGGAGTACCATCCGAGCAGTCCACGTAATCAGTGATCGTCTGCACCTATCGAAAGGCGTCTCACCTCGAGTAGCTGACACAGGTGTGACTTCGGCTCCTCGGGTGCCGTTTCAACCCTGCTCACACGCCAGAAATATCAAAACCCCGTCACCGTATTAATACTATATTAATAAATCACCCGTCAAATAATATCATTCGTTCTGACCGGGGGTAAACAGGAGATGTTGAACCATTTTATTTTCTCGTCGAATTTCGGCCCAATGTTTCAATCGCGCGGTAACTAGCGCAATCCTTCACGATAGTTTCTTGCTAATGTATAGCAAAGGCTTTAGGTTCGGTAGAGCAAAATCCCGGTTACGGCAGGTCCAATAGGGCCTCCATCTTACATATGAGCGACCAAGAACTTATCTGGCGAATTGCAGGAGGTTCCGGTGACGGAATTGACTCGACAAGCCAGAACTTCGCGAAAGCCCTGATGCGTGCGGGCCTTCACGTATTTACTCACCGCCACTATCCATCACGCATTCGTGGTGGCCACACATACGTGGAGATCCGCGCCTCAGCTAAGAACGTACAGTCACGAGGGGACGGCTACAATTTCCTGCTTGCACTCGGGGACTCGTTCGCCCGTAACCCACAGGAAGAAGCCTACTACGGCAACGAAGAGATCAAGCCACTCTCGGAAAATCTCGACGAGCTTCGAGAAGGCGGCATTATTGTTTACGACTCGGGACTCATCAGCGAGGAAGACGCTGCTGAACTCAATCTCGAGGAGCGCGCCGAAGAGAACAACTGGCACGTCTACCCGCTTGACCTTCGCTCGCTCGCCCGCGAGTACGGTCGCGAGGTCATGCGTAATACCGCCGGTGTCGGCGCAACCGCCGCTTTGCTCGAGATGGAACTCGATGAAATCGAGAACCTGATGAGCGATGCGATGCCCGAGAAGATCTTAGAGCCGAACCTCCAGATTCTCCACGAGTGCTATGAGAACGTCAAAGAGGAGTCGGACTTCGAGCACGACCTTCGCGTTCCAACGGGCGAACACGACGAAGAGCAGGCCCTGCTCTCCGGTTCGAACGCTATCGCCTACGGTTCGATCGACGCCGGTTGCCGATTTATCGCCGGCTATCCGATGACGCCGTGGACCGATGTCTTCACCATTATGTCCCAGAATCTGCCGGATCTGGGCGGTATTTCCGAGCAGGTCGAAGACGAAATCGCGGCAGCCGCACTCGCTGTCGGCGCAAGTCACGCCGGCGTCAAAGCCATGTCCGGCTCCTCCGGTGGTGGCTTTGCGCTGATGAGCGAACCACTCGGCCTCGCAGAGATGACCGAGACGCCACTCGTCCTCCTCGAGTCGATGCGTGCCGGTCCATCCACCGGGATGCCGACGAAACCCGAGCAGGCCGACCTCGAGTTCTCCCTGTACACGAGTCAGGGTGACTCCCAGCGCGTAGTCTTCGCACCAAGTACGGTCGAGGAGGCCTACGATCAGACGCGACTGGCCTTCCACATCGCCTACGAATACCAGATCCCGACGATCCTCATCTACGATCAGAAACTCGGTGGCGAGAACACGAACGTTCCTGTCTCCTACTTCGACCGCGAACCCGAACCAACGCTTGGCTCGACGCTCACTGAAGCCGAACTCGAGGACGCCCCACACGATGCCTCCGGGAAGTACAACCGCTTCCAGCACGACCCAGAAAATGGTGTCAGCCCACGTTCGCTGCCAGGCCAGAAGGGTGGGCGCTTCCTCGCAACCGGGAACGAACACACTCCAGCCGGCCACATCTGTGAGGATCCAGACAACCGTGTCGCTCAGATGGACCGCCGCCTGCGGAAACTCAAGGCAATCCGCAAGGAACTCGACGAGGAACACCCCTCGAACCAGCATTACTTCGGTGAGGATGATGCCGACTACGGCATTATTACCTGGGGCTCCTCCCAGGGCGTCGTCGAAGAGTCCGTCGAACGGCTCGTCGAAGACGGCTACTCCGTGAAAGGAATCGGCGTCTCCGATATGATGCCGTTCCCAGAGAAGGAACTCACCGAGTTCCTTGAAAGTGTTGATGAAGCAATGGTCGTCGAAATGAACGTCTCCGCGCAGTTCCGCGGACTCCTCCAAAAAGAGCTGGGCCAGTTTGGCGAGAAACTGACCAGCCTCCTCAAATACAACGGCAACCCGTTCGAGCCTGCCGAGATTGTCGAGGGCTACCACCTCAACATCGAGGGATCGGACGAAGAACCAAGCGCACAGATGCGGCTTGAACCCGCAGCAGGTGACTAATAATGAGTGCATTCAACGCAATCGGCGAAGAACGCGAGATCGACCGGAACGAATTCACCCCCGGTCTCGAGCCCCAGCCGACCTGGTGTCCTGGCTGTGGGGACTTCGGTGTCCTCAAAGCCCTGAAACAGGCGCTCCCGGAAGTCGGCAAGACCCCTGATGAGGTCCTGACTGTCACCGGGATTGGCTGCTCGGGCAAACTGAACAGCTACCTCGAGACGTACGGTTTCCACACCATCCACGGCCGCTCGCTGCCAGTCGCCCGTGCGGCGAAACTGGCCAACGACGGCCTCGAAGTGATCGCCGCCGGCGGTGACGGTGACGGCTACGGTATCGGTGGCAACCACTTCATCCACTCCGCTCGAGAGAACCACGACATGACCTACATCGTGTTCAACAACGA
>LFCJ01000089.1_pt1 | contig 48114 bp, 85 predicted proteins | sample 643141 | NCBI WGS metagenome assembly LFCJ01 (sample SAMN03766243, study PRJNA286221) | soda lake metagenome | biome: soda lake; feature: Kulunda steppe; material: water; isolation source: sample B1-Br-g2 brine of Lake Bitter-1 | place: Russia: Kulunda steppe | collected 2010-07
ACGAGGAATATACGAGCACCTACGTTTCTTTCCTGTACTTCACGGATTGTAAGTGGATTCTTAAACGAAGGGAGTTCAAGTTTAGATAAGTCACTTAATACGTGGAGTAAATCTGTTTTCTCAAGTGGATAGAAGTCTTCTCCACAATACCCGCATTCAGCCATTCCGAGTGGCGACGTATGCGTAATATTTTCTGAACGGCATTGTGGGCACTGTAACTCATCGTCAGTCATATTACGAACTACCGAAACTATGAATAAAGAAGTTATGGTTTGCTTCGGATGTGAGAAAGTGAGAAGGTTTTATTGCAAGTAGATAACTAACTCAATATAGTGGCATCCAGAATCCAGCTGCTCAGTACGCTAGAAGAATTCGTTCGTCGGTCTGGTGAAGATATACGTCTTCGAGTTAACGGCCAAGACGAAGTCTACGAGTTTCAAACGTATGAAAGACGCCATGAGGACGGACGTATTGAAGCTGTCTATTTCAAAGATATAACAGGTAGAATTGACGTTGATGATTGGGATATTACAATAGTCCGCCGTGATTCGTCGAACGTACATACAGAGTTCGTAGAGTCGCTCGACCTTGTGGAACCAGAGACCATACAATCTGAGCAGCCTCTCACTGAGGAGGACTATATTGTGTGTTAACGCAATCAAATCCATCAACCTTATAACGTAATTGCTGGTATGTACTGGTATGGCAGTTACTCCGTACGAAATTCACATTGATGCTGCGCTTGGTGACCCATCGAAAGAACACGGTGTAGAATTCACATTTTATCCAAAGGGAGAGCATACATCCCCGTTCGACATCGCTGAATGGCCAGAAATCCGTAAGAATCTTCGCAAGGAAGTTCGAAAACGAATGTCTGATTTAGAGTCGTGGCAGAATTATCTGTTATCGGACCGTCTTGGAGAGCGATACAGTGTACGAGTTGGAGTTGTCTACCTAGACAATGACGATGGGTCTGTTGATGAGTGGAAACTCACCTATACGAGCCCTGAAGATGTAAACTGGTGAACTACTGAGACGTAGTGATTCAAATTTTAAAGAACTTATTTTTAAAATAAATATAGGGATGCAAGTGCATATAACTAGTATGGGAGACCGTGCATTAGAGGAGAAAATTGAGGAAGAAATCCATGATAAGCTTACAGATGAAGTCGTTAGGGATGACCAGATTCCACACGTGGATATTGATACGGATGGTGGTATGACTCGAAACGATGTTCGAGCAGCAATGGATAATTTCATCCATTCACCTCAAATGAATGGGTTCGATTCGGATTTGCGAATGGTGTTGTTATTTACCGCAATTAAACAAGAAGTACAGAACCGTGGTGGTAGGTTAGAGTCGACGCATTGTGAAGTTTGTAATAATCATATTGATGCAGAACGCTTCTCTGAAGAATTCATAAATGCATATAACGCGAAGAAGGTATCACAGAAACAGACTATGTCTGCACATTCTATAAAAGCTCTCGCGAATATGGCGATGCAGAAATGGAGGTCTGCTGTGTTTACAATCGCTAAGAATGTCGTTCCTGAAATGATTCGATATGTACGAACAGAGCCAAGTGAACTTAACGACAATCCAAATTTCCCATACATAATTAAAGGGACGAATGTATTTCACCAAAACTGTTATAATCAAAGACAGGATGAATGAAACATAGTATTCGTTATTTTGAAGTCACCGATAATCCATATAGGAACCTTTAACTAACCAGATTTTGAATCAGTGTATATGCAACAGACTGTCGTTTCAGCGGAAGCCGAAGCCAAACAAGAGCTGAACGAACTGAGCGTTACAAACTGTAGCGAGTTCCGATTCAATATTAATGAAATGGCAGGCAAATCCAGATATAGGCATCGGGAGCTTTGGTCACTCTGGTATGGGCAAATCTTCGACGGGATTACGGATGGCGTCAACGCTTTTCTATCCGCACCACTACCGAACGATGATATGACTGCAGAGGATAGTGTTGATACTCTCGTGGAGGGCGTGAGCACAGTTCTAAGCTATGCCGAGAGTAACTTGGACGATGACCTGACGCCTCTCATCGAAGTGCTGAACACCGTTACAGCGTTTCGTGAAGGAGAGCAGGATGAACTCACGCTAATCATAAAGAATACAGGAGGGACAGGTGAGATTGAAACCGTTGACCAGTACATAGAACGACCTGGTATTACTGTCGATACCATGTCTGACTCTGTATCCGCGTCGGAAGCGGCTGCACTTCGTGAACATCGGTCGAATTTCTGTACAGATTTTAATGACTATTATAACCGACCGACAAACAAATACCGACGTGAGCTTCACATTTCACTCAATCGGACTAACGAAACAGTGATGGCTAACTTATCTGTGACAGAGACTAGAGTAGCACCCCCAACTCTACTGGAACGAATTGCCCGAGCTTTAGGACTTGACTGAGAATATATCGCACGTCTCAACACGGAATATTTATTAACAAACGGGAATAATCCCTGTAATGATGAAACTCAGCACTGCTCTACACTCACACTGGAAACACGGAAGTCTACAGCCTGTGTTTGTTATTTTATTCGGTGTGGTTGTATCCACAGTTTTGACAACGTATGATACCACTGGTGAAACTATTACGGCGTCTACTGCAAATCATATCACTATATCTATTACACCTGGCGACCAGGCTTTGATTCCAGACTTTGGGTTTTTACTCCTGATAGGACTCCTTATGTTCAATATTGGAGCGTTGGTGGCGTTATTATTCATTTCGCTTACGGAAAATCTACGAGAAAAAGTCTGAGCGATAATCCATCAGTAATCCAGAAAAAGTCAAGGGACTCCCACACATATCTCTTACTATGTCGCAGGATAACGAGTTCGAATTGGGAGAACTTGCGGAGTACAATGGGGTGAAGATAGTCGCAACGCCGAATACACTATCGGGCAAACCACGATTAGAAGGACATCGAATTGGTGTCAAGAATATTCTTCCTGTTACAAAGATGGATGGTGATAGTATAGAGAACGCGTTAGAGGCCTATCCTCAATTAGAAACCGAGCAGATAGAAGCTGTTATTCAGTTTGCTGAAGACCATACGGACATCATGGACAAGCTAGACCAGCGTGAAGATATGGTCTTGGAAGTATTTGATGGTGTAACGCGAACTATTCAATGTACGTGTTCTGAGACGTTTCTTGGACTTTCTGCATGGCAAGACCATATTGATGATGTGGAGCCAGAATACAAGGAAATGAATCGCGACGACCGTAGGCATTTCATTGAAGACGATTGGTATGAAACAGAGATTATTGTATGTGCGTGTGGAGACACATTTTCAAATCCGTGGAGATTCATAGGTCATACATCTTACTGGTACGAGGCCGACAAGCACGTATTAGAAACCATTCAGAGTGATGAAAATGAGTGACCGCAATCACCCCAAACCAAGTGAGTGCGAACAATTGCGTGGACTATACGTCTATCATGACGATGACACGGAATCATGGGTTGCATATCATAATACATACGCGGTTTCTTCGGTAGGTGACTCGAAACAAGCTGCTGTTCGAAACTGTAAGGAAGCCTTAGAGATGAAATTTAGTGATGCTTCGTGGTACTGGGATGACTGGGAAATGGAATGTAAATCCTGTGATGATGGAAGGCTTGCTCCACTACGAGTCAGTGCTGACGACCACTTAGATACTCGTGTTATCTGCGAATCGTGCGAGGAGATTCAGCAATTGTATCCGATTCCTGAATGGGGGACGAATACGAACGACTGTCCTGATTGTAATGCGTGGTTGGATACTAGTGATGATATGCTCGGACTGGTTTGCCCTGACTGTTCAGCTGAGTTTGAATACCGTGAAATGACATTCCTTGTCCGTCGGGATGACTGATATACATTACAAAGGATATTCTGTGACTTTCTCGTAACTTATCTCATGCCCTGACTGAATACCACGTACACCATCCAGTTGTGACCCAGCATCAAATTGTGGATGTGTTGATGCCAGAACACGACCTTCCCAATATATTTCAACAGGCTCTACCGCATCATCAATTTTCTTATTTGTGATACGTAAAACAACAGACCCAGCATCTCCGAAATCAAACAATCCTACCTCGTGTTCTGACGGTGTTTTTCCCATGATTGTTTCGAGGACTGAATAAATATAAATTATTCGGTTATATTGGAATTTTGATGTCTACAGAGGCTGTAGAAGGAATACAAATCTTTATGACTGTTTGTACTAAACGTACTGTTAGAGGAATAGATATGTTTGAAAGATTTCCAAAACTTCATTCACCGTTCGTCCGAGAGGAAACTCCTGATGGACTATACCTTGTTAAAGACATGGTTCATCCTGATTACGAATGGGTGTTTGAGGATGAATCAGTTCGAGCCGTTGAGAAACTAGACGGTGAGAATATTGCCGTATATATTGATGAAGAAGGAAACGTCTCTCACATTTATACTCGTGAGGGAAATCTCGTCACTCCGTTTGAAGACCCTTATACGTCGTATATTGTGAAAGGCGTATTAGATGCCTATCGTCGAGGATGGCTTGATTCTCTTGAACACGGCACTTTGCACTATGGTGAGCTCATCGGTCCGACTGTGAAGCAGAATCCCTACGACTGGCACGAGCACATGTGGGTGCCGTTCGAGTACCTATACGAGAAGGTCTACTATGAGTCGTGGGGTCGGTATCCAACCACGTTCGAGGCTGTCAGTAGCTGGTTCAACGATGGCTTGTTGCCCTTGTTCTACGCTCGAATGCACAACCTGGAACTCGATGAGCTACCGAACAAAGCGTACGTTGAGGGTGTAGTCTTTGTCCATCCAGACGGACGAAAAGCAAAGCTACGTCGTGATATGTTCGACTGGTTCGAAGGTGAAAGACATGGAGAACGAGACTGATACAGAGAAGACGTGCCCGATATGCAAAGAACCGCTTGAGAGCCAAGGGTACGACGGCGATTGGGAGCAGCTTGCCTGTACCGACGACGACTGTGACGTGGTGGTCGAGAGAGCTGTGAGTAATCCATCAGGAGATGGATATACAATGGAGGATTTGCAGAAAATGTCCGAATATGTCGCAGAGGGCAAGTCGAACCCGACCACCTCTGACGAGTAAAGCTAATAAACTAAACTTGTGAATATTAGCGTGCATGAAACTTTTAGAAAAACTTAAAGAATTGTTAGGTAGTGAATCGTCTGAGGAAGAAGAGGAAGAAGAGGAAGAATAATTTATTTATTCTATGTCTGTTAGATAACTAATTATTTGAATAGAGTATTCAATCGTCATTAGGGAGTTTTGATTCGTCAAACATAGGTTCATAGTACCGTAAGTCATCACCTTCTGTTAATTCACTATCTTGGACGTACACGTGATTGTTACCTTGTTCACTTGTGAACTTGACGAGTCCTGAGCGAGGATTATCCATATCTTCCACATTTTCACGAACTGTAAGAAGTGAATCGGGTTCGTTCTGATAGTGTTTGACTAATGGATTAGTGTGAATCTTGGCAGAACCTTTTCCACAACCTTGGCAAGAATACATCCATTCTCCACATATATACTTAATTTTCGTATCTCCAAAGTCAACGACTTTTTGTTGTGTTGGGCCTGGACCCATTTGTGTCATGCTGGTACCACACCGACTACAGATAATCGCGTCTGTTGGTGAAATATCGTTAGTTCTCCGTACTATGCCGTCGAATTTGACTTCTGTATCCTCTAAAACTTCGTTAAAGCATTCTGGTAATGTCTGCTGTGTTGTCATTGTATCCGTAAAAATAAAGAGAAGGGTTAAAAGTCTAACTATTCTGAAACTATATCAATCGACACAATTATTAATAATACTGTCTCTACAATCTAACATAATGAACATTATCCATGAGAGCGTTACAGACCTAAGTACAAATTTACAAAATATTTGTAATGAAATCACTGATACTGATAACGGAACAACCATACAACGTGCATATGGGGCAAATGATGTACTCGTGCTGGTTTCAAAATTTACTGAGCCAAATCAGTTGTTCAGAGAAGAAGTAGGTACAGCTGTTATTGATACGCCTTCGGAACCGTGTGGATTTCTTCTCTCTGATGGACCGAAGAAGTATGAGAAGTATACCACTGCCTACGTTCGTGAGCAGCCCGACAACGCGTACGAATACGTTTTAGGATATTGTGCAAAGCTGGGGCTTGATAGTGAGCAATCAGCATATGTGTTTAGCACACTCTATGACCTCACGGGAGAAGATGGTGATGACGCGCAAGCCATTGCGGCAGGATACACGTATGCATTACTTGCTCTTACTGAGGACCGTGTATCCATCAGTGAGCTATCAGAGGTATCTGGCGTGTCAGAAAAGGACATCCGAGAACAAGTAGCCACAGCGCATGAGAATCTCGAAGATGAATCCGAAGATTAAATCCTAGAATTAATTAAAATCTAATATAAAATCAATTTGAGCGCATTCTACAGTTTTATCAGCGGTCGAGGAGAATACCCCGACCCTTGAGGTCGGGGATGAATCCGACAACGCAGATACAAACCATTAAGTAGACACATTCCCTAACCAACAGACAGCGATGGAACACAGCCACCGTTACCGTGCTTATCCAAGCCCAGAGGTAGCGATGGCTGCCGAACATCACATCGACGTTCATCGCCAACTCTACAACCACGTCAGACACGACTACGAGAACAGTCCTGATGACGACAAACCAAGCGAATACACCCAAAACAAGAGACTTACCCAGTGGAAGCGCAAGTGGCCCGTATTCGCCGAGTTACACTCGAAAGCCGCACAAGCTACTGTTGCCCGATTCCACGACAACCTTTCAAACCTTTGCAAGAAGAAAGAGAACGGATACAAAGTCGGATGGCTGAAACGTCAATCACCCAGCGAGTACCGTAGCGTCACGTACAACCAGTCTGGCTTCGACCTCGATGACAAGAGGGGTCGAGACGGATACGCGTACGTTGAATTCAGCAAAATCGGCTGGGTGAAAATCCGATACCACCGTGAGATACCAGACCACGCCGCTATCAAAGAAGTCACGTTGAAAAAGGAAGTGACTGGTGAGTGGTTCGTCTCGTTCAGCCTCAAAACCGATGAGGAACACGTCCCAGAGAAACTCGACGTGGAATCGCTCGACGCGAGTAACAGCATCGGAATCGACCTTGGCATCCTCAATTACATCCACACGACAGAAGGACTCAGCGTCGGTTGTCTCGACCTTGAAGTCGAGTACGAACGACTACGCCGAGAGCAACGCAAACTCTCACGGAAAGAACACGATTCGAACAACTACGAGAAACAGCGAGTCGAAGTTGCCAAAGCCAAGCGTCGGATTCGGCGGAAAGTGCTGGACTTCCAGCACAAGTTGACGACGTGGCTCGTCAAAGAGTATGATGCGGTATTCGTCGAGGATTTGGATGTGAAGCCGATGCTTGAACAATCTCACAACGCGCGGAACAAGCAGGATGCGGCGTGGAGACAGTTCACTACGTTGCTTGAATACAAAGCAGAGTTGTACGGTACGCACGTTGTGCAGGTCGAACCTCGCGGGACGACCAAAGAGTGTGCGTGTTGTGGGGTGGAGACTGCGAAGCCCATCTGGGTTCGTGAACACTCGTGTCCATCGTGTGGGTTTGAGACGGATAGGGACGCGAACGCGGCGATGAACGTATTGAAGCGCGGTTTTGAAGAATTAGGGCTGGGATGGCCCGAATCCACGCCTGTGGAGACTGTGACCGCTGTGGGTGCCGCTGATTTCCAGCACGTATCTGCAAGTCACGTCGTTGAAACAGGAAGCCCCGAGGCTTGACCTCGGGGTGATTCACGGTGATGGTCGATTGGACTCGTTGACAGGGGTGGAGGTGCTACTCGAACCCAGATGGGATAGTTACAATAACACATACGCTCTTATTATCCCTTCTCAGACAGCGACCTCGAAGCTACGTACAAAATTAAAAGTCAAAAGGTCTGAACTCGCTCCCAGAGCGACAACAGGTCCACGAGGACTGTTCAACTTCATTATTGGGAATCTTGTACGGTTGACGTGTACCATAGCAATCTGTTCAGGTATTGTGTTATATCTCATAGGATTATACTATGCTAATTCAAATCTGAGTGGAGAAGAGATAGGTGATTTTGTTATAGCTTCAACAATGAGTGTTGTCCTTATTGGAATGATGGTGTTACTGGTCTCGTTTGCTATTGGTGAGCATGTGAGAGGTGGCAGAGACTACATTGGTGCGTTTGAAGTAGCGTTTCTTCGATGGATTGGTCCTGGAATTTCAAATATTCGAAATAAACTTAATAGAGTAAACCGTTGGCTGGGAAATCAACTGTGAATCCTTTCAAAAGAATTTATCAGCATTGATATAGTGTTCACGATACACATCGTAGACTCGGTCATAGTCTCCGTGAGAGCTCATTTCGCTAATCATATGCTCACAATCCCAACGGTCGCAGAGTTTTGGGTCGACATATCCAATATATTGGGGAAGTGATTCTGCGATAACAGTTCGATTTCTTTTTAGCTTGGATTCGATGTCATGTTGGACGTATTCAAGCCAGTCAGTATGTCCTGTGGATTTCCCATTGTATTGGAGTTCAACGATAATATCCAAATCACTACCTTTTCGCCCCTTGCCCGCTCCAAGACTTCCAACAACGTACATCGTCACTACGTCAAGCGCCTCTGAATCCAAGTGTTCGTGTTCGTCAACAGCACGATAGATGCGGTCTTCAATATCTTTGCACGTTGTTTCCAGCCCATCTAACTCGTCCGCTGCAACGTCCGCCATAGCTGCAGCTACAAGCTTCAGACCCTTTAGCTTTTCTAACAGAATTAGGCTGGGAATTCTGTACACAACGATAATCAAAGCATTTTTTATCTCTCACTCTAAGTAGTATACAGAATGACTATCCACCCAGCAGGAACTCGTACTATTTCATCCACGGAGTTTGATTCACTCCAGAAATTCTTACAGGAGTATGAAATTCCATCGTATTCACTGGTACAGCGTGCACAGCACGGTACAGGATTCAATTCGTTCGAGCTTACAGATGACGAGCGGCGACTCACGGTTCTGCTTGCACCGAAACCTATGACAAGTACTGTGAATTCAAATGCGCCGCAGAAAGAGTCCTCAGATGCGTATATAGTTGAGCGATATGGCGGGAATCAGAACGCCTGGTTTGTTCCAGCCGAGGCTGTCGATGCGTGTGAGCAGCTTCCAGAGGTCCGACAAGCATTCCATGAGGGCGAATCGTACCAAGACCGAGATGCAGACTACAAATACCATTTTGACGATGGTGAGACGATGATTGCGTCTCCGTCGTCAGACCCAATCCCCCGCCTAGAGGAACCTGTGACAATTACAGCCATTGAATCTCTTGGAGGAACATTCCCTCAAAAGTGGCTTCTGGAAACGGAATGTGGTGAGTACTGGTATCTGCGGGAACGCTCAGGTTCGATTCGACTGTTTGACCAGCCAAAGCGAGTCCCTGGGGAAGAAGTGTTCCAGGCGTATATCGGTCGCGAGCACCCTGGCACGTGGCTCCACGGGCACGAGGTGCTAAATATTATCTCTGCTGTAGATTACATAGACATTGTTGAAAATCCTGATGACGAGGTTGCAGAAGAAGCGAAGGATGCATACTGGGGGGACTGGCGCGATTCACTCAACGATGAGCCGCTCGATGATGAAGTTGCTGATGAGTTATTTTCCATGGACGAGGATGACGAAGCTGCGGATGAGCTGTTCGATACTGGTGTATATGACGAGTAATTACGATGATTTGCTCAAATACGGTAGTTGATGCTTTGGTAATACTTCTGTATCTTGTTTTTCTTTGAACGCCAGTACCGAAGTTCGAAGTGTTCACTCGATTAATTGGACGTAGTCGAGATTGTGCTCGGACTGGAGACCTGAATTGAACGCATGGTAGAAAAGCGTCTGAAGGTTCTCAACTAGAAGCGTATCAACATGCTGTGACTCAACGCTTAATAGAACTTCGTAGATTTCTTGTTCTTCGAACGCATGGATAATCTCTACGTGCGCATGTTGTACTGGGTTAAACGCGTCCTCAATTTGTTGGCGAGCTTGTTCGTCGACATCCGTAGAGGAAAGTTCTTCGGCATCAAAGTCGAAGAACAATCGTGCCTTTCGTTCCATACTCATATTTTATATCGAATATGTTAATAATATTGTGTATTTTCTCGTCGTAAACCTTCCACATCTGCTGTTGACTTATGAGGAGTGAGGCGAATCTGTTGTTGCTTCATCAACAAGTTGTTCATCTTTAGATGTCTCGACGGTGATTGGATTGGTATCAATAGGTTCTCCATCCTTATCAATGGCCACCATCGTAAAGTGTGCTGTCGTTGCTGTTACAGGGTTATCTCCCGATTCCATCCGCTCGCGCACAGCCCGAGTATAAACATTCAGACTCGTTGTTCCCGTTTCATAAACATATCCTTGGATTCCAACTACATCGCCTTCTTTCACAGGAGTATGGAAATTCACAGTGCTGATTCGGGCCGTAACACATTGCTCCACAGCTACACGAGCCGCACTAATTGCAGCAATCTCGTCCATCAATTTCACCAGTTCTCCACCGTGAGCGTTTCCGTGAGTGTTCGATTGGGTCGGCTTAATTTGCTCGTAGGTTTCTACAATTGATTCTGATACTGTCGTCACAAGTAAAACTAATTTATCTATAGTAATATTCTTTCTCCCGTATTCCAGTAACAATCAAGCGTATTGCATAATACATCTGCTAATCCATCATTTTAAGCTCTGAAATTTGATGGGTTTCGGATTCTGTAACAATTTCCAGCTCATTATCTTTTTTCCGTAGGAATCCTTCATCAAATACGTCGTTACTGCACTTGACGTGAATCATTTCTCGCTTCGTCCCTACACACATGAGTGTATAATCATCTGCAAGTACTCGTATGAAAGTCGTGCCTGCAGTATCACACAAACTATGTATGTCATCGAAAAGGATTTTGCTCATATCAGGATTTCGTGAATCCACCATATCTAACCAGTACTTGCCCACCCAATCTAAAAAGCGTTCTCATTTGATTACGGTTTCTACACGGTGTTTAATTTTTGCAATTTGCTCGGCGTCGTACTTTTCTTTACAAGGATTTTCCACTACAGAGACAACAATTTCATCCCACTCTTGGTCTTGTACACCATAGTAAGCTCGTTCGCGCAATGCGGATTTTGTCGTTTTACCACCCCCGTCATATAGCTCACCATTAATACGGACCGAAACGTGTGCAGGTCGCGAGTCAAGGAAATCAATTTGATTAGCATATGAAGCAACAAGCTGTCCGCCGAAAACTTGCTGGAGAGCCACAGCGATGTTAACACAATCACCTCCATATAGATTAAAATCCTCAGATATATTTGAAGATTTAATCACTTGTTCCATATCCATAGTTGGACTATATATCACAATCCTTTAAATTTTAGTATTAACCAGAACCTCTAAGAACGTGACCCAGAACATTTATTTGAATCCGAAAATCAGTCATAGTATGGAAACAGAGAATCTAGACTTTATCCTTGATAACCCTGACATCAAAACGACGGAAGTTATGATTGGGCTCTCAGAGAACGAGTCAATAACGCAGTTAGAAGAATATCTTGAGGAAGAAGGAACTGTTCTAAAGGATATTGGGTTCGATATATATCGTATTCGGATTACACGTGATATGCTATGTAGAGCAATAGATGAAGAACCAGAGTGGATAGATTACATTGAGCATGCAGGTGACGGAATCGTTCCGCTATACAATACAGAGAATTTGGATATTGAAGATTCAGTCTAAGTTCAACACGCCTTTCGGATATTCAGGCCTGTTCAATTGGTCGCCGTGAATATCAAGAAATGCATCTACGTGGTCAACGATTTCATTCCACTGAACAGGAATATCCTCGAAGTGATTCCTCGGGTTTGATTTGACTTCTTCCCAGTCTTCAGGCGTTCCACGAAAGATGGTTCGACCATCCATCCAATTGTAATGGTGTTTTCCATTGTGATATGTGGCGTTCTGACGATACCGTTGTCGACTAACCATAAATTGGTCTGTGATGTGGTCAGAGTCATAACCGAATATCTCCCCCATAGGTCTTACGTAGATTCTCGTATCGTCAACCTCTGCGTCTGGGTCTGTATGAATATCTTCTTCGGGACCCTTCTCTGACTTCGAACGGTCTGTCAATTTGGATAAGATGCCACGCATATCTATAACAGGTATAGTTAGCAAGATAAGTATTTTGATTTCATATTATAGTTTGAATTGTCCGACTTCTTCTATGCGCTCGAACATTGAAACCATATAGTTGCAGAACATCCGCCAAAGTTCAGCAAACTCTTTCCCAACAGGACGAATCTCTTTTTCAATAACTCGAAATTCTGCATGAAGTTTCCGATACTTATACTGGTGATTCTTTGCGGCTGTAGCTCCTGTTTGGTGTAGATGATTTAGTTCATCTAATATTAAGTCAAACTTTGTGATACTGTCCTCCACAAATGCCTTCTCCCCATAATTACGGAAATCATAGGCGTGGCTCCCAATTTGTTCCATATCTTCGAAATAGTACCGAAGTTCTGTAATCCAAAGTTCGAATGCCTTCTGAAAATCCTTCGCTACGGCATCTGTGGGCAGACCTTCTTTCGTTTCTGTTGATTTTAGCCGTTGAAGTGGAGTTTTGCGTTTTTTGCTAAATCCATCTCGTACATCACCTGTACTGGTTTCAATTATGGATTCTCGTTCATCCATTTCGTCAATTATTCCATCCCACTTACTCATATCTTCTATTCGAGATTCTTTTTCATATATTTCCCAGTCATCATTGCTACCCATTCTATAAATTACGTAGTACTGCATATACTCGTCACTCCACCTCCAATAAAGAGCTTCCCGCCAATGCATACGCTGCAGTCTTTCGTCTGAAACGCCAAGAGTATCTTTGATTTCCCTATCAGAATATATCACAGGGTCATCCCCGTACCCAAACGTTCGGAAAATTTCTATGCTCACACTCCCATCATCAGAAAGATTAATTTCACAGGTCCATGGAGACCCGAGGTGTTTATTGGCTAATCGTCTTAGCTCTGTAATAAGACCCTTATTAATATCCCCTTCAAATTTCGATAGCGGTATACGCTCATCCATATGTAATAAATACATCACAATCCCAAATATAAATTGATTTAATGAGGATTTATAGGGTTGATTCAATTTATTCAGATTATGTCTAAGGTGTATTATCATGCGACACCAGCTGAGAACCAACAACCAATTATAGAAGAAGGACTCAACTCATCTCCTGCTAATGAGTGTGACTGTAATCGGGGAGTGCACCTGGCAGAAACCGTTGATTCTGCATATGAATGGATTGCACGATTACGAAACGAGCGAGATGAGTACTATTATGCAGAGTTCAAGATTCTACAAGTAACTATTCCTGAAGGAATTCCAATCGTCGAAGATGAATTTATCGGGTATGGCGAAGGTGTTATTGCATGTACAACGCAACCTATACCGTCTGAGTGTATTGGGGTTTATGAGCGCGTCTGACGCTATGAAATATATGTTCAGGATTGGTACTCAGTAATCCATGCGTCGAGGTCATCATGGAATTCACGTGGGTTATCATACTCGCTCATGTCGAACATATTATCAATATCTCTGTTGCTATTCTGGAACCACATGTACAACATATTCTTTCCTTCAATCTGTGCGGCGAGAGTTACACCAAGGTACGGGATATTCCAATGCGTTCCTTGTTCACCATCCTGTGCAAAGTCGTACAAATCCAGCATACTTACTTCCATACAAGCAGCGTCATGACCTCAGGGCAAATTTCTTTCGAATGCACTCGTTGAATTGGTTCACACTGTGTCAAGGGTGAACGCCTGATTTACTATATCTGAGTCGGACCTCAACTTGACATCCGTAATATACGGATTCCCCTCAAATCCACTTTCCACGTGTGATACAACGTGCATGAGGTTCGTACTCTGGGTCGTATCGAATGGACCTGGCGTAGCAGAATCAAAGTACTCGCTGTTCTCTGTATCAATATCTGGATGACCCTCAAATTTCGGTCCAACATGAGAACGAACGACGGACCAAGTAATATCTCTTGGCCGCCCGCTCTTCATTGCATCAATTTGTCCCTGTAGAAGGGTTTCCACTACCCACTCTTTCGTGAACGACGCGGGGAGTTCACGGAGAAGAGGTGCAATTGTTCGTGCTTGTTGCTTTCTTTCCTCTGCATCCGACGTATTAATAATCGCGTCCCGATGTTCTTCGAGATATAGTTGTGCAGACACAGTCCTTACAGGGCGAGTTAACTGTACAGCATAATCTACATCAAAGTCCTCGAAATCGTCATCCTCTGCAAGCCCTACACACTCTGAGACAAATTCAACAGCATTTCGTTCCATAGTGTCCAAAAGCACGGTATCACGCCAACCATGCAGGAGTAAGATGCCGTCCTCGCCTGTGAGAGATGTTTCAACATCTCGCATGAAGTTTGAACTCTGAAGAAATACGTCTTGTTTATTCCACTTACTTAGCGCATCAAGAGTATCCTGGTTTAGCTCAAACGATAACCCTGTCATTTGTACTTTACACTATGCATATCCGATATTTCAACGTTGTGAATTGAGTTCGACTAGAGAATCAGTAGTTCTGAAACTTTGCTGTTGGCATTCGTTCATCTGGTGTCGATTCATCATAAATATCATCATCGCCTTCTCGAAGACGTTTATGGAGCTCACTCTCAAGAGGGTTTCTTATTTCTCCGAGAAGAGTACGAGTATCTTCAATTAGCTCACGCACGTCGTCATCTGTGTACTCACCAGACTTTAATTGACCTAATTGTTCTCGACACATTGGCCCACCTGCATCGACATATGCTTGTAGACAGTCCATCCCGTATGCCGACCGTTGGCAATCCTTAAGTGCATTCGACAGTGGTTCAATAGCTAGACTCGGAACTCCCTCATCAACACATCTCTCTGCTTCGTTTACTAGCTTCCACGCGTCTGTCAATCTATCCGTAGTAATATGACCCATATTAAAATACAATATGATGTCACCGTAAATACGTTACTAATTCAATCAAATCAGTTCTCACCATACTGGTTACGGGTAGCAGTACCAAGGCGAAATTCCCAGTCGGGTGTTGTCCCAAGCTGTGCTCCGCCCACTTGCTCTGGGTCAACAAGTTGACCTGCAACATACCGTGCACTCCGCCGAGTAACTTCTTTATCCACGAACTCTTCAAGAACTGCTTTTAGCTCAGAATATCCAAACGGTTCACTATCAAATTCCTCGACGAGTCTTGGAAGCAGTGCATCAAGTTTTACAGTCGTTGCTTTATCATCAGGATATAACTGCGGACCTCTTTGTTGATTAACTGTAGTGTCGTCGCCCACAATAACGACAACTGACCTACCCTCACCCATTGGTGAATGTGCAGTTCGAATACGTTCCATACTTGACTACACGATTCACTGAAACAAAAACGTTGTGAATGCACTTGGTATATGTTCTGCTCTAATCAGTAGTTTTAATACTATTGTATACTGACTCGTGAATATGCAACAGGAGGTTGAGCAAGATACTGATGAGTATCTATTAGAAGATGAGCGGATTGACGAACTTATTGAATTGGAAGTACAGATGCAGGAACAAGGCGTAGAGCCTGATAAAACCCCACTGCTCTCAATGCTACAGTCATCACGGATACTGTCGTACCCATACTCAAATCCAACAACAGGAACGGTGACTAATATTGAGCGAGTAGATACTAAAACAGTGAAAATCGAATACGAAGTTAAGGGTAACACTAACACGTCACGATTGACAATTGATTCGAAGAAGCTTGCTAACCTGCTAACCTACGTTGGTATCAAGGATGGGCGTATTATGGACCTTCAAGGAAAGAAAGTGCCTGTTGCAAAAAGTCGGTACCGAGGGCACAATCTAAATATTCCAACAAACGTTTCACTTGGGGGAACGTTCATGTTTAAACTCATGCAATCCGTTATTCGCTTAGGGTTAGTCAGTTACGACAATCGCGGCGATACGACCGTACGGGTTGGAACCATAACTATTCCATTACTTCTTGGATTCCCTATTTTCATGTCCGCTATGGAATTTCTTGGTGAGCCTTCGTCAGGTCTTGGAATGTTATTGACTCTTACGATAGGTTCACTTCTGTTAATAGGAATGGCATGTGGAGTTGTAATTATGGGTATCCACTTTTTGAAAGTGTATTCAAATACTATTGTACCTGCTTGGCGCTCGTTCTCTCCTTTCCAATGAAACTATTCTAATAGCTCTTCTAAGCTAGTTGAACCATAGTATCTGAGGGTCGCGATAATTTCAAGAACACAACACTTCTCAGAAACATCAATGACTTGGACTTTCACTTCTTCTTTTTCCAAATGGATATTGTGATATTCGTTCGAAGGCGTTGTTTGTTTGTTAAGCCACACACGTAGTTTATCTCGCCATGTATCGACCTCTACAGTCCGTGTTGGTACGATGAATTCATCCCCAATCTCAACAGTTGTATCTTCGTCAACTTCTGCTATCGCCGTGTACTCGTTCACCCATCGACTTGGAGTGAGTCCCTCTGGATAACTATCAGCAGGCATAATGCATATTCAGACTCTAAAACATATAAATACTACGTAATGGGTGGTTGGATAATTATCTTTTGCAACTGTTCTCAAAAATTAGTTTTATATAAAGTGATAGCATAGCCCCTAGTACACATGGCTCGATGCCTCAGCGATACAGAGCGCACAGAATTACATTCTCAACTGGAACAGGCTGAGCACAATTGTGAGAACGGAATCTGCAACTGGTGTGGGATTCCCAAAACACGGATGGAAAAGATTCGAACGGTGCTCGTATCTGACCTACGTCGGACAATATATGAGTGCAAAGAGTGTGGTGAACTCACAGCGAAATACCAGTGGAATGGACCACAGTACCGAGCGGCGGTTGCGACGGAGGATGGTCAGTATCATCTTATTGCAGGGGCGAAAACGACGTGAAAAAGAGATGCTTTGACCTTATGCCATACCTGAAATTTGTACCAAATTTTTATATAGCGATATGCCATTTATATGACGCAAACCCATCGCATATCAACCGATATTACAGAAATTACAGGCGAAAGCCCACGGCTTTAGCCGTGTGGAAGAGGTCAAGACTAACGTCGTTCAAGAAGGAACGTAGGACTTTTGTGATACTTCAGGTGATTTTTCTTCTCGTAGAATTGTGACCTGTAATGAAGTTCCGTTTTTAATCTGGTACTCTGTTCGAATATCGTATGGGATAGTCACTCTCGAATCGATTGTAATATACCCTACCATCTGGAAAGGAGATAATGATTGGTCACAGGTGTCGAGAAATTCAATCAGCATGTGATATGATGTCTGTTTCTTAACGAGCTCCGTAGGAGGTGTAGTTGAATCATCTTTTCGAATATCGCTAGATATAAGAAAACTGCCATCGGAGCTTGCTTTAACTTCAAACTGTACAGGTGACGAATCAAATCTGGAAACATCATTTCCTGCTTTTTCATCTACAGATTCAGTCCCTACGTTTTTACCCGATGCACCAGCGTTATCGACAACACTATTTTCGTGAGTGACTTGGAACTCATCCACTTCGATTGGAATATTCTGCTCTTCGTTCTGGTCGTCCGTTCCGAACACCGACTTCAGCTTGGTGAGCAGTACCCGCATAAAGAAAGGTTCGATAACGGGAGTTATAGTATAGTTCCAATTAATGTCTACAGCCACAGACGAAATCGCTCGATACTATTGGTATCATTTATTATGACTTAGCCAAATACCCATATGTTTCGGTCTTTCAACATCTGGCCGCTACTCCGAGGACTACTTCTATTCGGAGAATTGTTTAGCATATCCAACTTGGTAAAAAATATTATATACTGCCATATCATTCACTCAAGTACAGATGTCTAATCCAGTGTATCCGTGTGAAGCGTGCGGAAGTAGTGTTGACCCTGAATTCGCTCAGTTCCAATTTGCACGGTTTACGTCCCCACCAGCACCAACGTGTGGCTCCTGTATCGAGCAGCTCGAATCATATCCTCAAATGCAAGCAGCGTTCGAGGGGATTGAAAACGCATTGAGTGAACAGAATCGACAGGAGTGGAACGAATTTGACTTCGATGAGAAATTTATGCGATTCCTGTACTATCGAGACCAAGGACACATTCGACCAGGGCACTACGAGTACGATACGCGTGATGAGCAGATGCTCCTAGGTCTTGCGTTTGAAGAACTGATACGGTTAAAATGTGCGAAACTACAGTGGGAAGGTTACCCGAATCCAAACGCGTGAGTCCAGTTCAGGTGTGTTAACTCGGGCGAGGGATTGCAGTTGTATGTTCATACCTGTGAAGTTTGTGTGAATTTGGAAGACGGTATAGTTTCTTATTCTATTATATTTAATTTTATTATAATGAATGAGATTACTCATATATAACTCACTGGTACGCTAGCTGAACGCGGAAAGCAACACGGAGAAGAGCTCCAAGAAGAAATTCGCTCGAATATCGACTTTTACATCGAGTACTTCGAACAAAAAGGCGTCTCGGAAACAGAGGCAAAGAAGTATGCTGAATCTGCACTGGACGCGATGGCTGAGTGGTATCCATGTTTCACTACAGAATTACTCGGCGTGGCGGAAGGGTGTGATACGGACCCTGTTGAAGTTGCTTTAGTAAACTTTCGCCATACAATTATCTACAGCGCACTTGCAGAAACAGAGCCAGACGGCTGTACGAGTTTTGGGATTGAGCCCAGTGTATCAGCAACAGAAGATACGTACATAGGCCAGAACTGGGATTGGAAAGCAGGGATTCAAAAACTCCTCACAACAGTTCGAAGTGACAAAACGGACTATCTGTCGCTGACGGAGGCAGGATTAGTCGGCGGTAAATTAGGGTTTAATGAAGAACATGGTATTGGATTTACTGTGAACGGTCTCACAACGCCAGATGATGGTGCCAATCCATTCCGTACGCCAGCACATGTTCGAGCCCATCAGATTCTCAGTTCGAACCGCTTAGACCAGGCAATTGTAGCAATTATTGGAACGACGCGACCCACCTCTCGAAATTATCTTATTGGAGAGCAAGTGGCGAAATTATCGATATTGAGACGACCCCTAACAATCATTTCTTCCTCTACCCTGAAGACGGCGTGCTGGTTCACACAATCATTTCCGCACGCAAGTGGGTGTTCGGAGCACGCTTGAACGGAACGTTCCTCACAGCGTCTCACGGCTCGCGCGAGTCCATCGTCTCTTCCACCAAGATGATGAACTCTCAGAATCCTCTATCCAATCGCACCTAACAGACCATATTGGAAAGCCGAAAAGCCTCTGTCGTCATCCTCGGGACGGGGACGAGTTCAGTTCGAAGACTAACGCCAGTATTATTATGGACCTGTCAAACAGGCGAATGCTCGCAGCGAATGGGCCGCCATGTGAGAATGAGTATAGAGAGTACTATCTCTGATACATATCTCAATTTATGCTGTTGACGTTTCGAGTGAGGACTCTTGCGCTGTAACAGCCATCTCTGACTGAGAGTACTCGTCTGAAGATTTCGCTCGCCGTGTCCGTTCACCTACTGTAACTTCTATACCGCCATCTGAGGAGAAGAACTGGCAGAGTCTATCCCACCATGTTCGAGTTGGAACAGAGGGTTTCATCGCATCTGCTGAAATCGCCCACCGTTCAAGTGAATCGAGAAAGAGCGACTCGTGTTCACTTGGTCGATTCGTGTGGTGCAGGTCACGAATTGGTTTGATATACACTAGTGCGTCTTCCAACGCTGTAAGTGTCGTTTCTCCTGTCAGTTCTTCTACGAATGTTGAGGCACTTCGAGCACCTGAGAGTCCTTTATCAAATTTCCACTGCGGGTTTTCAATGTGCGGGACCTCAGCTTCAATAATATGCATCCCGTCAGACTCTCCTACATACGTGAGCGTAGTTTCATACCAGCCTCGAACACCGAACTGACTGCGTTCGTAATCTATCGCCAACTGTGATTCCAGATAGTCGATGGAGCGCGGTTCAAATCCTGCCTGGTGGTTTCGTTCAGCGTCTCGGTTTACTAGCGACTGCTGCACATCTTCGTAGATAATAGCAAGTTCATCCTGTCGGTAGTCTCCATACTTATCCGTATAGAGTGTTGCTTGGGGTCCAGTATCGTTCAGCGCAAGGTAGACTTCTTTACCGAGTAACTCACGGAGGCGGAGGCGTTCTGCTGAAATATTGTACAGGTCGTATGCTTCAATAATACGTTTGAACCCACCTGATACAATATTTCGATGTGGCGTCCGAACGTGTAGTTCTCCGAACGCAGACTCACAGACGAGTACAGACTCGGGTGTTTCGTACATGAAATCTGCGTTCACCCATCCTTGATTGTAGCTCGCGTAGGCGTAGACATCAGCCACGGTCACGGGGATGGCATCCCCGTAGTCCTCAGTATGTTCGAGTTGTTCCAACGCCTGTCTAAGCTCAGTCATACACTCAACTACATGAATGGGATACGTAAAGACTTCGATATGGTTTGAGAAAATAACCTCCCCGCCTATTGGACTATCAGAAGACAATAACAACTCCTGCTGCAACTGCAATGAGAATTGCTCCAACAACTCGGCGGAGTACATCACTCTCTGTGAACAGCCTACCACCGAATACGGCGGCAAGCACCGCACCAAACTGCCAAAGAACATTGATTCGTGTACCTTCTACGAGGGCCAGCGCAGCGATACCCAGCACTAGTCCTCCTGCTCGAAATGCACCGAGTGGCAACAATACACGGTTAACAGATAAAATCTCTCTAATTGACAACTCACTATACTAGACTGAGAGACAAATAGTTACAACTAATGTGCTACCGATAAGATACGTGGAATACGTAACAGGGTGAACGCCAGTTGTAACTAACGCATATCTATCAATAAGAACAGCTATTGCAAAGAAGAGCGCACAGGCGACGCCGTGTTTGACGCCTGGTTTATGTATTCGAGATACTGTTTGCCATGGGGAGTCCTCATATAATAGGATATACATTCCAACAGCGACTATAATACTGGCAGCGAGCAGTGACAGCTGATATGAGAAGTTGCTAAAGAAGAGTGGTTCAACAAATGCCACTGCAATCGGTGTGATTCCTCGTAGAGGGGCAATGAGACTAATCGCATCTTCTCTGTAAGCCACTGCCAGCATCCAGAAGCCAAACCCATTAACAAGACCTGTTGCTATTACGAGAACGAGAAGTTGTGGCGAGAACGTAAGAGGGAATAGAGCAAGCAACAGAATCAGTGGAACGAGCGCCACGAGATGGGTCTGGACGGCGAGTTGCAGCGGCGAGTAGTCGCCGTCGACGAGAAATTTCTGATAAATGTCGAACGCGGCGACAAAACTCGCACCAATCAACCCGAGTATCAACTATAATGGAAGCTCCATCTATCCTGTGTATTGTATTCTATCCGCATACATTTTCCCCAAACTGGAACCATATGGGATACTAATCTTTATAAGTTCAATTAGTATTAGTTTTCATATGACGGTTGACCCTCGGCTACAGAACAAAGATGTTCTAAGTGTTTTAGAGGTCTTTCTGAACAGGGAAGATGCTCAACTTCGAAAAACAGAAATAATGACCGCAGCTGGACTCTGGATTGACGAAGTGACGACGCACCTCGAAGTCTTAGAGAAGCATGGACTCATCAAAACACTCGATGGCGACCATGAATCCAGATACCAACTGAACGAGAATCATGAGATAGTTCAAGAGTTACAAGAACTTCACTTCGATTTGCTTACGGCACTCAGTCAGGAGAATGAGTGAACAGGTTTCGTTAGCCTCTGTCGCCAAAAAGCTCCTCCCCTGAGTAGACACGAACGGGTTGAGGTTCAGCTTCCCCGCCTTCCCAATTTTCTTTATTAGCATACCAACAAGCAAGCTTGAGGCCATACCCGTGTCCGATTTGGGGCACTTGTTGAAGTTGGTCCGTATCTCGTTCCTCATATGCTACGCGCACAGCAGCTTCAAATTCCTCCTCATCATCAAATGTCTCCCGAATTCCTTGGATGGTTTTGGGACCGAAACCACCTAGCTCCTCATCTATTTCGCTCAGTCGTTCCTCAAGAGTCATGGCTGAACAGTTGTAGAATTCACGTCCTTGAATGTAAAAGTACTGATTCTCGTCAGGTGTGTAGTTACGCGGTGTCTTCCTCCTCTGCGTACGGAGCGATTCGGTACGTTGTCTCACCGACTTGTTCGACTTGCTCCAGGCGGTAAGCATCAGCAACGACCTGCATTACCTGCCAGAGTCGGTAGTTCGTGTCTTTGTCAACACCTTCGACCTCCATTTCTGTATCGTTGTTTACTAATTTGACGCTAATATCATCGTCTGCTATGTCTGCAATGCTTTCCAGCATGCTTGCTGCCTTTGCAACGCGCTTTGAAGGCGCAGTACCGAATGGGAGTTCGCTTGCGCGTTTGTAGATATACTGGTCTGTAGGGTATTTTCTGCTCATTGTATGCTAATGCTCTAAAACGGACCCCAAATATATTTTGATTACACTGGTTCTCACAACGTTCGGTGTGGACATCCTGTGCAGAATTGGTATCGAAGTGCTTATTTATCTGACTCGTAAACACTCTGAGTATGACTGATACTACAGTTACACTTCAAGGTACCGTGAAAAAACGGACGGAAACGGATGTTGGTATTATTCAATTTGAAACCTGTGAAGTGACATTAGAAGAGTCATTCACAGATGCAAAGGAATTTGATTCGTTTATCAGAACTTCTCCTGATTCCATGGCTGAATCTGCTCTCCCTGAGGGATTCTTCGTCGTTAACTCTAGGGTGCAGGCCTTTGATGCAACTGTGAGTCTGAATGCGGTTGAAGCTCAAAAATGGGCTGAGACCGTTGCAGACGATGATGAGACTCGAACAGCGGTGGATGTCCTCACGCGCTGGTTACAAATCTTTGGAAGTATGCGTATCAGACGAGCATTACACTCTATGTTACGTGAGCAAGGGGTTTCTGTTCAAGAAGTAGACTGAATTCGATACGTATTTGATGTAGTTACCTGTAACAGAATCCATGTCAGATTTCCCATTCGAAATGTATCCTGTTGACACAGAAGGGATTCGTGTCTCGGAAGATGGATACTATACGTGTATCGATTGTGTAGCTGTTGTACAGCGCAAGGTACAGTAGTCCGTGATGAGTCAGGTCGGAAACGAGCACTGTGGAAGTGTCCAAATTGCGAAGAAATTTACCAAATTTGAGGTCTACTGAAGGTCTTGCAGATTTTTTAGGGCTGAGTCAAGGGTCTCTTTAGCACAAACAGCAGCAATCCCATACGGTCGAGAATCTGTCCGCGGTGATGTTTCGACGTACTCCAGCTCGCTTACGGCGCTCACAGCACCAAATCGTGCCTCACCTATTCTATCAACCTTAGTGATTCCCTCCACCTCTTTGAACTCATCTATCATCCAGCCATCGTTACAGAAAAAGTCTTCAGCATCGTCAAACGGATGTTCGAATTCTGCTTGTTCAACAGCGTTGATTCCTGCTTCTAAGAGTAGTTCACTTGCTTCTTCCGACAGTGAACGGGCTTTTTGATACTGCTCCCCACGTTCGAAAGTCGTATATTCATCTGCATTAAATTGCAGTTTTTGGCATTCAGTTCGGGCCTGTTCTACAGCATTGATTAACTCATCAATAGTTGGCATAGTAGTCAGTTAGATTCTTTGAATATAATTGTTCCGAACACAGTTTCGAACACAATAATTTGACTATACTTTTCAGATAACTCGGCTCTGAAGATAGTCCAGATATTTCTCGTTGTATACAATCTTTACAGGATGTCGAGGAGAATTGACCTGAGGTACTTCACGATTGGACTTCTTAATCTTCTGATTTCAGAACAAAATGTCGCCATGTGAAGAATTGCAAGTTTATTTGGGGTCGCTCGCAAATAGTCAGATATGACTGAACTTGGCGAAGGGGATTATCAAGCGCATCAGAACTGCAATGTTGGTGATACGGTAATTGCAAAGGATGACGAAGGAAATGAGTACAGTGGCACGGTTATGCGAACGCCAGGAGCGACGGTATACGTGATGGGTGATGATGGTCGACTCTATGAATTCCGCCGAATCACAGATAGTTCAACAGGTGAAAAGGCTATTTTCTTAGGTATTGATGGGAAGGATGATGTCTCAAAACAACGCGAGCGAACTGAAACCAAAGACATAGGTGGTGTGGATGTTGATGTTACAGAAGAACACTACACACTCAGTTTTGATACAGTTATTATCTCATTTGATGCAGAGCAAGAAGAGCAATATATAGGATGATATTGTCCACTTTACATAATAAGTTTCAACCGACCCTTTCCATAGATTCTTTCAACTACGCAATCCGAAAATTAAATAGAGTTTGATATATGTTCCTTGAGAATAAACCTCAACCAACAGCACTTACACAAAGATTGGTTCAAAATGAGAATGGTGAGTTAGTTACACCATGTTGCAATTTAAAAGATTGGACCACTAAATTAGATAATAAGAGATAATCCATCAGTCTTGATTATATATCTTAATACAAACACAAAAAACACAATATTTATCTTACCAAAATAGGAGGTGCTCTTTTATCCACGCTACTAACCAGTAGCTACTCGACGCATTCCTTGTTTGGGATTAGTGCCTCTGACATAGATAAAATATACATTTCAGTAAACGGTACTCTTTTTACATTCTATTTATAAATTAGGATATGGACCGAAGAAAGTTTCTAACTGTGTCTGGCGCGACGGTGACAGGGTTGGCGGGTTGTGTAGAGTTACCAAGTGCAGACTTTGATGACCAATTCTATACAATCTCTAAAGAAGAACACCCAGAAGGAACGCCGCTAACGCATGAGGTAGAACTCGTCGATGACGACATTCTGTCACCTGATAGTCCTGTAACAATAGAAGTAACACTAACTAACTAACGAAAGTGACGAAACCTTACAGTACGGGGAGCGAAGACGGGCATTGTTCTGGTCTGCTCGCGATGCTGGATTTTACTTAGTTCCTGAAGGAGAAACGGATTATTTCACATATGACTTTGATGAAGACCTTGGGTTTTGGGTTGCAGAAGAACCATTCGAGATGACAGATGACTATCAAACAGGAGAATTGGACCCTGGTGAATCCCATACAGAAACATTGGTTCTGTTAGCATCTACAAATGACCAGACTCCAGAAGAAGCTCCTGAACAGATGACTTTTGATACAAGCTATAGAATTTACGAGGACTATGGGACTGATGACGGTGAACCTATGGAATGGGAATTCAAACTTACTCTTTCAGAAGAGGACGAGAAATCTGTTTACACTGTTGAAGAAGCGGACCAGTTAGGTGAAATTCCGATACGATATGATGTTGGGATTGAGCAAGAAAACATTCATTCCTCATCCAATCCAGTAACAGTTGAGGTTTCACTCACAAATGAGTCTGATGAAATTATCAGTTATGGTGAGCGTAGAAATTTGCTGTTTTGGGCTGCATCAAGTGATGAATACGAGCAATTTATACTGTATCCAAAAGAGGAGGCCAAGTCATTATATACTTTTGATGATACAGCAGGGTTGTGGGTTGCTGAAGATGGTTTTGAAATGACGACAGATTACCAAACAGATGAACTCGAACCAGGAGAAACACATACTGAGACACTATTCCTTCTTGTCAGAGACGAGGACGATATACCTGAGGAAGTACCTACAGAACTAACCTTCTCAGCAAATGGTATGATGTATGACAAAGAGTCGAATCCGTTGCTAGGTGACTCCATGGATTGGAGCTTTACACTTGAACAACAGTCTTCGTGAGAGCGTTTGAAATCGATAGTATTTTGTGAGATACTGTTATATGTAGAGCTATGTTAGTCCCTGTTAGTATTAGGGTTACGTAACGGTCACGGCCCTATGGAATTCCTTCTGAAAGACTCAAACGAGCCATTCTTCGAGCGTTTGAAATTCATGGAATAAATTGTAATGATAGGATAGAAGTCAAAGAAGATAAGAAACAGGAAGGGAGTGGGAACAGCGTTTGTTGCAGCAGTCACACAGGAGAGCCACCAGGATATACTCTAAGTCAGTGCGAATCACGAGTATCTCAGGCTGTTGAAAATGAGTTTCACAACACGTCGGATGTAAATGGCGCTCGAATAACTGTAGAAAACGACAAGAATAGAGTAAGTTTTGGTTGGTGATTTTGTTAATTTGATTGACTTAGTGACTTATCGAGCACTATCAATTTATCAAATGAATAGATATTTAACGCTATCCTAATTACTTGACGGTATGACTCCAGAACTTACAGATAAAGAACGTGCTCGAATCAAAAAAGATGTTGTAAATCATCAAATCGAATTGAAAGTTGTTGGTGGAGGTGAGGATATAACACCAGAGGAGATTCGTGAACTTGAAGAATCTCTTGACGAAGCCTCTGATGATGAGCTATGCAGCTGGTGGGACCATGTTGGTGAATGGGTCGCAAGTCGTGGATTCGACCCTGAAGAGCAATTTGAAAAACTAAAGAATACAGGAGATGTTGATTACGGATATATGCAGTTTAAATACGACCAACCTTATTAATCAATTACTGTACTTTCTTATATTATTTAATTTAGATAGTGTATACTGTCAACTGCCTCGGGGTTGAGCCCCGTGGTCAAGTCTCAGGGCACTCCCCCTCGAATTCTATAGATTGAACAGCTTTGTATAGATGGCAACGCGCATTATATGTCTGAATTGGGTAGAGATAGCGTATAAAATGGCACCATAAAGAACAAAAGCCATTGGGATACCTACGGCAAGAAGAATAACTTCATCGACTATGAGATGGTTTGTACTCCAATATAGTACGAAAATTGTGAGCCCTGTACTAATATACTGGAAGATTGCTAATCGAGGAATAATTAGTTTCCCCTGTCGTTTATAGATAAAGTATTTGAACAGAGCTACGCGGATAACATCCGAAATCAGCGTAGATACGACAACACCAATTCCACCCATTATCCAAACTAGTGGAATTGCTGTTATTACATTAATCACAACAGATGACATATTCGCGATGACGTTCTTTCTTGGAGTATCAACACCTTCGAAAAACGATTCAAATGTCGAACGATAGCTTTGAAGAATTTGCTGTGCTCCAAGTCCAAGCAGATAGAAATACGCCAACTCATACTCAGAACCGTAAAGGATTCCAAGCATTTCCTCCCCAAATACAACGAACGAAATGAACATTGGTAATGAGATGAGCGTGGCTGCGCTTGTCACGTCCCGAAGAACTGGCTCCAATGGCAAACCCTTTGAATGTCTCCCACTCACATTCACACTTGTGGCTGTTGCAATACCCATAGAGAGAGCGAATATAACAACAACAAGTCGAAGAGATGTTTCATAGTAGCTCACACTCACGGCAGCGACAAAAATGCCGAGAACCAGCGTATCGAATCGGTTGTAGAAATCATTGATAATCGAGTTGGGAACACTCCATTTTGAGAATTCATACACAGAATATACAGTCTTCATAGACGGGCGCTCTGTAAGTGTTGGTCGTGCAAGAGCTAATACAAGGAAAGAACCAACAAGATACGATGTCCCTGTAACTATAAACACGCTTTCGACACCTCGACCCATGTAAAGAATACAGAACGTACCCACGACCAACAGAGTCTTTGTTACTGATTTTCCTATCCAATTTGCTCGACCAGGATAGCCTAAGCCAACTAGGTAATGCTTGGATAGCTTGGAGAAGCTTTTCCCGATGAACGCCATGAAGGCACACGCTAAGAGAATTGGTGTGATTTCTTTGAACATACCTCCAAATTGAGCAATATCAACGAACAGCAGTGGAATGAGCAATGCTCCGACAAGAATATAGAATCCAAGCACAAATACTAGGCCAACCCAGAAGAACTGGCTCTGCTTTCCTGATTCTTCACTCACACGTTTTCGAACAGATTTCCCGACGCCATCTACAATTTGTGCTAAAAGAATAACGCCTGCGTAGATGAAGAAGTACAATCCAACAGAATCAATTGAAAGATACCGCGCAAGAATAACAGTAAATACTATTCCAAGACTAAGCTCGAATAACCGCGAAATACCGACAGAAACGACTTCTCTCCAGAGGTTCATAGTTACACTTCGAGGAAGGTCCTCTGAGGACTTTTCATCATCATTCATTAATCTAAATTAACTTATAAATTATAAAAACCCATCTTCTATACGACTCATTTCAAAACCTAAATCTCCTGATAAAATCTATCTAAATAGCGTTCAATATTATCGACATATGTCTGTTCTACATCCTCTTGACTTGCAAGCTCATTCCATGGATAGAACGGATTTGTCTGATGCATGTATCCAAGATTCCGAATCGCTTGTACAAGCTTGAGTGCGTAGAGATTTCGGGTGCTAATGAGGTCATTACCATACGAGTACCGCAAATTTTCACGAAGGTCTGCTGGGTCCAAAGAAGTTCTTGTATGGAATCTATCTAAGAATCGAACTTCGATTTTTGCAAGTTCGTACATCGGATGCGTCCATCGACAGTGTTCCCAATCCGTGACAGCACGAATATGACCTTCTTTATCTAAACGTAAATTTCCAAGATGTAGGTCTCTGTGGCAAAATCTATACGTAGGACTATCAGCTGTGAGCTCTTGTCTGATTGTTTTTAAATCACTCACATACTCTGAATAGCGCGTTCTCATAATGTACTTGAGTGCATCTGAAACCATATGTTCTATTTCTGTATCATAGCCAGATTGTCTCGGTGTGTTTCGCTGATGAAGTATGTGAGCAATCTTACCTAATTCAGAGGCTGTGGTCTCTAAGAATTCATCAGAATCCCACCACTCATAAGGTGTAACTGATTCACAGTACTCTGAGAGAGTATATGCAAACTCAGACTTGAATCCACAGTCAATTAACTCTGGCTTTGGTACCTCGGGTGGCACGTATCGTGCCTGTCTGATATAGCTAGAATATATTCTTCCTTGGTCATGGTCATTCGTGCTATACTTTAGAAAATATTCTCGTCCACTATCAGAGGTTATTTTAAACGTCTCTTGTGCTACGCCTGCAATAATTGGCTCATAGTCCTGTATATCAATAGAGAGCTCATCCTGTAATCTATCAAACATATACTGAAATTTATTCTAAATGAATAAATCTATTTTCAAAGTAGGATGGTATCTCCCTCATTCCGTAAGAGTTTCCGTTCTAATTGATATGGATGGTAAGAATTTAACCAATGTACATATATCTCATGTGAATTTACAAGTAATTCTTGTGATTTAACTTCTATAATATAAATATTGTAAAATATTTATGAATAAAAGACTTCTTCTGCATCCTCTTCTGAGAGCAGCGTTTCGAATTCAACGGTCTGCGTCGGGTAGTCCTGGCGCACAGCATGTTCCACGTTCGGTGCCATCTCATCGCAGAACGCATACATAATCTCTTTTGCTGTTGGTATGTCTGCATCATCATCGTCGACATCCCCATGGATGCGCAGTCTGCAAAACGGTTCATCAATGGATGGATAGCGAATATTCTTAATTCGTTTTGGATTTCGGCTTACTGTTACAGAAAACAGTGTATCTGCTATTCTGACGCTGAGAGTTAGAGAGGTAGTTGCGTCATCTCTATCAATCACACGTGAAAACTTAAGTCGATGCTGATTCGCCCATGTCTTTGCTTCTGTAGTATAATTTCCCATATATTTCTACTTACTGTACAAGGGGTTAAATGCCTATAAACCAAGAAATATCTTAAGTTTTCGTGGGTAGACCATACGTAATATTTAATTAAACAGAGCCCTAATCGCTTCATAGATGAATAATGAGAATATATGGTGGATTGTAGCTGGCCTGTTGCTTATGGTTCTTTTCGCAGGGGCAGCTATCTCTGCTTCTACTGTAGACACTGAGTCTAACCACTACAACGCGTCAAGTGACGAGACCACCTCAACTATTGAATCTGATACAATACATGATGATAATACGACTCACGTGGCTGTAATGTATTATGATTGTAAATATTGTGATAATGTCACAAAGTTTGTAACAGAATCTGGTGAACAGTATGAGAACGTCGAAGTAGAATTATACAATATCCATGAGGGTGATAAGAACCAATCAACGTATGATGAGTTCACAGATTCACATGGCATCATACGAAACGGGGTTCCAGCAGTATTCATCGGTAGCGAGAAATGGTTTGGCTATACAGAAGAGTTAGAACAGGAAGTGCGTGATAAGATACGAGATTGTGCAGAAAATCCTTGTGAAAGCATCATACAGTGAAACCAAGAACCAGTAACGCTCCTTTCGTATTATTACTCGAACGGACGGAGCTGATTCAGTCTCGTTCGTGACTCGTAGATGAGTTTATCTTCTCCAAAGCCTGCTTCTTGCTCTTCGTATTGCTTCATCACTGACGTGATTTCACGGAGTTGCTGAGGCGTTACGGTGAGCGATTGTTCGTCTTCATCGAACAAGTTGTACAACGGTGAATCTGTTCCATCCATTTCCGCAACTGCTCGTCTCGCTCGGGAGAAATCGGCTCTTGGAGTACTCACTCCATCGATTCCTTCCTTGCTGGAGAAATCGATAGTGTACGTTTCGTTCTCATTCGGTTCAATTGGGTACTTATCGTGTCTTCGTCCCATACCCGAGGGAACAAGAGATGGCTAATTAAGTCTTTTTATCGAAATGTTACATGGTGCATAGAATGTATGCATATACATCACTCAGCGATAACTGCATACAGTATATGAACTCAATATATTGGTTGAACTAAGTACGATTAAGTACTCTTCCTCGACAGATGCTTAATCACAGAACAAAATGATTAAGTGACTGGTGAGCTTCACAGAGTGTATGAGATTTTTATCCACATACGACGAGCCAGGAACCTATGCGTTTCACAAAACTTCACCTGAGAACGTCGACTCCATCCGTGAACGTGGAATCCAGAGAAGTAGAAAAGCGAATCATGACACAACGGACATCGTCGCTATGCTGGATGAGTTGGGATTCGCAGACCCGTTCCCGTTTGACCGTGAGAACGTTGTTTATTGCCACGTGGATGCCGACTATGTCTCGAATACTACGCAGATGAACGACGCTGGACTCTTACCCGAGGAATCCATCATTGTAATTGATGTATCCAGTATTGATGTGCCGATGTACGTGGCAGATATGAGCATTCTAACGGACCTCATTGACTACAAATACGCAGGTGCTGAAACGATGCTGTACGCAGACACACCAGAAGAAGTCGTTGACCTTTACCGTGAGAGCATTAAAGAAGTCATAACATCTACGGACATCGCAGAATACACTGCCACGGACGTATCTCACGCGGAATTAGTAATAGACGGGGATATTCCCCCAACTGCCATTGAAACTGTTCTCACACCTACGTAGATACGGAATCAATTCTTAACTTCAATCCAACCATCAGATTCTGTCGCTTTAACAGTCTTTGATTTTATCTCATTACTTTTCGTTTGATAGTGGAATCTGATTACAACATTGTTCTCCGCATAATAATCTTGTGTACTACCAAGCGTCACACCTTTAATTCGATGAACGGCGTAATCTAGAGTGTTTTCAGTGACAGGGCCAAGTCCACCATACGGCGAGACTTCGTGTGCGTGGTTACCGTTAACTATTAGTTCAATTACGTAATCTGGATTCGGTACAACAGTTCCAGCTGACGTGATGTCGTTTACTGAGGTGTTTTCGTCTTTGAATGCACGTGTGGGATTCATACGTGTACCCAATCGGATAGATGGTTAAATATCTACTGAAATTCTAACAGTCTACAACATACTGTGTAATAGGATTATCATCCTCCAATACTTGGAATGTATCTCGACACTCGTACTCTGTAATTTGTACGGGTTCTCCGTGTTTTAACTCTTTTGTGAAGACGATATTCTCATCTGTATCTATCTGAGACACCTCTACTGTTCCAATGTCGTGCGGTGTTGCTGTCATATTCACGTCAATATATTCGTCTGTTTCGTTAAAAACTACAGTTGGGTCAGAATAATCTTCGGTCGATATATCATAGCTGAAGCTTGCCACAACGCCAGCACTGACAAAAAGTAGAACAAGACAGAGTAGCCCTACTACAAACAGCCTTCTGGAAGCAGTACGGTATCCAAAATAGTCCTGTTTCTGAGACCCGATATTGTTCTCTTCCGTATACCAGATGAAGGGTAACAGACATGAGAGAACTGCACTACTGAAAAGTAAATAATATCCAGGACCAAAAACAGACCCGTCTAAGGGAAATGTAATGAGTCCGAGTGCCAACAATGTCGGACCACCGTATAGGATGCCGCTCACAATTGCCCACCGAGGAGAGTTCTGAATAACGGTAAATATGTGGATTATAACGCATGTGACGGCGATTATGGTGATAGTGGTTATTAGGTAGTCTCCAGGGAATGACATCGGATATTGATAGGATGGCGATAGAACGCGATATAATGGGTAAATCCCTTCGAAAATCAATTCGTATCCGCGGACAGATTCAATACGTGGAGGTAGACTAACGTAGTATTCCTGAATTATTGCGGGCAGTGAAAGTAAAAACAAGAGTCCGCTGGTGAACCCGACCACTTGCCAATCATTTATCCAATGACGTATCATATTACTATTATTTTTTTAAGTTCAACTACAAATATCTATAGTCTGATGAATGAGGTATTCTGAGAGTGCGACAGCTCACTTATCCACGTTAAACTCGTGAACTCCTTCGAACGTTACAAGGAATCCAACTGACGGTCGCTCCATCGTTTCATCACATTTATCTAGTAACTCTTCGGAAACTTTATCTTCAGAACTAAACACCAAACAGATATACGAATCCGTTGACTCGATGTGTTTGAACCCTTTTGCTTCGAATGAAACAGCATCATCGGATACGGCGTGTGCTTTTATTTCCATAATTGAAAAATATAGAAAAACCCTATAATACTATCGAAGTGAACTCAGAAACACAGGTAGAATGCATCAGTCGTAGAATTTGTAGACATTATCGACGTACGTCTGCTTCACCTGAAGTGCCCATGCGTGAGTGTAATGGTCGACAATATCGCCACCTACGTCTCCACGGATGTATTTCAGAACAGCCTCTCCAAATGCATCGCGGTTGTGGCTGCTGAAGTAGTGTCGGAAGTAGTGGGGCGTCACATTTGAGCTAAGACCTGCACCTTGGTTGTACCAATCATTCTCTTCCGCGAGACGAGCAACGAGACGGCTGAGGGCGTCCCGTGTGTATCGTGACGGTGAGCCATGTGTTGAGACAAATAACGGATTGGCGGGCAAGTGTGACGTGTCTGGACGGACAGCGAGATACCGAAGGAGAACGTACCGCAACTCCTCATCAATTGGGATAATTGTTGGTATCTTTCGCTTGTTCCCCGCATCTCGTTCCTCACCCTGGACGATTTGTCCACTTCGGATATTATTATCAACGAACAGTGTGTTTGGGCGTGACGCAATCTCTTGGCGCGGGCGAATATTGTACGTGCTCCTGAAGCCTTCGTGGTCAAGGTTAAGGTCTCTAAGGTCGAGATTGCAGAGCTCACCGTTTCGCATTCCTGTTTTGAGCAGTGTGACAACGATTGCTTCTTGATGTGGGTTAGATAGGTCACAGACGAACGAGCGCATCTCTGTGAGTGGGATGTGCCGCCTATCTGTCGAACTGCTTTGGAAATTAATTTCGTCCGCTGCGATTTCGATTGGATTCGATTCGAGGTTGCCGCGCCGCTGATGAAACGAATATAGATTCCGTAAATGGCTCAGGTATTTCTCAATCGTCGCGTCGCTCGTCCCATCTGAACGCAGTGAACGGACCAAGCTATGGATGTCATCAGGACCAATAGAATCGAGTGCACTAAGTGTTCCGTTCACCTCTTGTAAGTGCTGGAACGCTAGCTTTGCTTGGTAAATGGTATCTTCGGAGAGACTTGTTCCTTTAGCATCAAGAAACTGTTCAAACGCACGGTCAGCAGCCATCGAATCTCGGGTTTGAGTAGACATACGTGAATCACCTATCTTTCGAGGACGTACCCACCAGAACGTGGTCTGTACGTCGCATCATCGAGTTCCATCAGCACTTTTTCAACCTCATCTTCAAGCTCACCTACGATGGATTCAACGAGGTCATCGAACTGGGTGGGTTTGTCTGGCGAAAGCTGTTCGCGAATTCGCGTTTCGAGGTCTTCGTTCTGGTCGTCGTTTGTCGGTGTCTCATCCGCGAGACCCAGCTCACGGCGACCAGAACGAATCATTGAGCGGTAGTATTCAGAGTAGGACATATCGAGTTCATCGGCGTGTTCCTGCCACTGTTCGCGTTCATGTGCAGGAACTTCGAATCCGATGTGAACTTTGTCGGCGTCAACAGTCATCATCAGAGCTGAGAGTCTACGCCGTAATAAAATTGGAGGTTGTTGAAGTAGTTGAGAACATTGACAAAACCGACCCATCACAGTCTTTCACAAGACGCGAAGCCAAATCGTAACGCTTTTTTATCAGTAGTGTGTACCATAAGGTAAGCTGACGTGTACGAGTGATGGTCAAGAAAACCCTTTCAGGGTCGTAGGTGAGACTCCTGCCGCTCGTACTAAAACAAGGCACTACGTATGACCCAGCGCTAATCTAACCAAAACGGCTCGCACAGTTTTTGACTAGCCGTCGCTGCGGTCTGAAAGAACACAACTATGACAACCAATCAACAACGCAAGCAGTTCAGAGAACAGTGCCTTGAACGAGATGAAAACGAATGCATCGTTCCGTGGTGTGATTCGGAACCCGACGATGTTCATCACATCATTGAGCGTGCCGAGTGGGAGAACGGCGGATATATCCCACGTAACGGCGCAAGCGTCTGCAACAAGCATCACCAGTACGCTGAAGAGAATCATATTCCACCACAAGCCTTCTGGATGTGGCTCGGAGAAGACAATCCCGTCACTCCAGAAGGAATGAACAGACATGTGAATAAATGGGGCGATGAGTTCGACTCGCCGCCACACAAAGAGCTACGCGAGCGGATTAAGTACCAGAGTTCACGACATATGCTCCCGCTCTACTGGCATGAGCCGAACGGAGTCGCTGAGACGAGACTCCATAACGATGATACAGGACTGCAACAACTGGATGATTTCGTTGGTATCCCACTTGTGATTACACACAAGATAGACGGTGGAAACTGTATGTTGGTGAATGATATTGAGAATCCTGTTCGTGCACGAAACGGTTCACGTCCAGAGAAGGGGATGCGACCCCTGTATCGTGAAAATGGCTTGTATTGGAGGCAGGAAGTAAACCAAAAATTAACCGATAGGCTCCAGGTATTTGGTGAATGGGTGTTCAAGAAACACAGCATTCATTACGGGTGCGACTGCGATGAACCCTGTGAAGATATTGGACCATCGCTGTCCGAGCTGACAGGAGTCAATGATGACCGCGCCTACTTCCAAGTCTTCGGCGTGTACGATAAAGTGCTTGACGTATGGCGCTCATGGCCGAAAACTAAGGAAGTCGCTGACGATTTAGGGTTCCCGACAACACCTGTCATCTACTGTGAGGATGACGATGATTCAGCGACATATGAGACCGTTCATGAGGCACGAACAGACCTCATCGAAAAAGCCCATGAAGTCGTCAATAATGGTGGTGAAGGGATTGTCGTGCGGACTAAATTCCCATTCCACTACGGTCAATTCGGTCGCCGTCTCGGGAAGTACGTTCGTGAAAACCACGTGAAAACTGACGAACATTGGAGTGCTGGTGACACGCTCGATAATAACATCTGAACGCCACTCAAAACCCTGCTTCTTCAGCTGACATCCATTTGTTTTCAACGGCGCAGAGTTTCAGGTCAACCAGCTCTGCATACACGCTGGAGTGTCCGTCACCTTCGTCGTCTTCTAAGCCATCTTCTCGTTCGCTATTTGGGTCCATCCAATCATCTCCCGCATAGCCCTGAACATCCTTAACATCCAGGTTGTGGTATAGTGAGTCATCTGATATTTTTTGTAGCCAACGAGCTGTATGTGCTCCACCACGTGAACTACTCCGCCCTACTCAGCCGCTGACGCGGCTTCCTTGAGGACGGAGCTTCCTGATTCTACGACGCGACTTGCAGACACCGACTCTCGCTGAGTCGAGTCCACAGCGGTCACAGTCTCCACAGGCGTTGCTTTGGAGTGAACCACTCCTAGTTTCGACAACCCACGCGACTTCACGTTCAACGCAGCATTCCAATCCCTATCCAACTCGAACCCACACGACGGGCACGAGTGTTCTCGAACCCACAGTGGTTTCTCTGATTCACAGCCACACTCAGCACACTCTTTTGTCGTTCCTCGTGGATTGACTTCGACGTAGTGCGTACCGTGCTTGTCACAGTGATGTTCGAGAATCTGGCGGAAATCGCTCCACCCGACTTCAGCCTTGTTCCGAGCGTTGTCATCACCTTCAAGCATCGCCTTCACGTTGAGGTTCTCGACAAACACGGCATCGTACTCGGTCGCGTAGAAGTGCGCGATTTTATGCTTGTAATCACGCTTCTTGTTTGACATCCGCGCGTGCACTTTGGCAACAAGACGGCGCTGTTTCTCCCAGTTGCGTGACTCGTATTGCTTGCGGGACAAGGAGCGTTGCTCGCGTTCGAGGCGTTCGCGCTCATCGGACAAATCGAGACGGTCGATAGGACGACCTTCAGAATCGTAGATGAAGTTGAGGACGCCGAGGTCAATCCCTACAGTATCTTCAGCGTCGATGTCGTCTACATCAGGTTTCTCTGGCTCTTCAGTGCTGATACAGAACGACGAATACCACGCTCCAGTTGGCTCTTTCTTCACTGTGACTTCTTTGATAGCGTCGTGCTCGGGCAGGTTACGGTGCAAGCGGATAGGAATCTCTAGGGTTTCGCCGCGTACTTTCTTGAGTCGGAGTATTGCTCGGTTTTTCGGACCACTCTTCTTGTCGAGTTCGAAGCCCGATTGCCGATACGTGAAACTCCTGTACTCACGCGGTTTCTTCCAGTTCAACGAGCCCACTTCGTATCCCTTGGCTTTCAGCTTGCCGAGATTGTTGATGTTGGTTCGGATGCGTTCGACGGCTTTCTGCAACACGGTGGAGTAGACTTGTTTGAGGTCAGTCCACTGTTGCTTGAGGCTGGGAAGGTCATCGCGGACTTGCCAGACTCGTTGTCTGAGTGTGCCGTCTTCTTCTGGTATCTTGTTGAATTCGTGGAGCGCGTGGTTGTAGGTTTGTCGCACGATGTTCCGAGTCCAGTCGAGACTCTCCCTTTGAGTGGTCGAGGGGAAGAGTCGGTATTTTGGACTGTACTCCATGCGACTTGTCTCCTGCTAGTGGTTGCGGTAAGTTAAGTATTTTGATTAGAACTGTTTGAGAGTCGTGCTGGCGCTGTATCCCCTCCCTGCTCGCTCACTCCACGTTGCGTCGTTCGCTCGCCGAGGAAGGGGGCTTAGCGCCCTCTCTTTCAGCTAAAATTAACTAATCTCATATGGTACGCTGTTGCCCCGTGGTTTTGTGTTGTGGTATATTCTAACCCCAAATCGATTAAAAGAACAACAGAATCGAATGATTTATCTATCCCTTCGATAGTTTCATCCGTGATGCACCTCGGCACCATCCTCTGTCTGGTCGGAGCAGTGTATGTCAGTATCTCAGCCGTGTCCTTGCTAACTATTGATAGGTTCTCCTTCACGACGGATATGTCTTTTCTGATAGGTTCTCTAGTCGCATTACTGACCATGATGGCGGCTATTACGCTTTTGAGAATCGATTCGTGAGACCATAATACCGAATCGATTTGATTTCAGACTAATTTGAAAAACCCTGTTGGGAATGTGTCTTTAGCAATCGGGTCGAGTGCCCAGTCATAGTCGCGAGCTCCTGTTTGTTCGAAGTCACCTACCATAACAGAGCCGCCAGGAAAACTAGCATCTTGTGCTGTATGAATGTACTTATCATCAAACCCCAAACTTTGGAGGAACCTGGCGCTATCACGCCCTCCGCCAAACTTGATAGCGTAATCATCAAACCCCTCTGTTTCTAGTAGATAATAGAAAAACGCAACTCCAATACTTCCGAGCCCAGTTCCACGATAGGCAACAGGAGTGTTAAGATGATACAGTACGAGAGCTCCATTAATTACACGCGCCGTCATAAGTTCAAACGATTCTTCATCATATGGAGTCACATGAAGCGTTTTGAATTCACCACCATCGTAATAAAAATCATAAAGGCACTCACTTGACACTTCTACTTCACACCCAGTGATATTCAAGCAATATCCATCAACCATAAGCTGTCTCATATATGACCACTACCAATAGAACACTTTAAGTTTTGCTTTTAGAAATACACACTAACTCAATATCCGTAGTTTTCAAGAATCTCATCATACAAGTCGACGGATTCAACGCTGCCATGTTTGTTGAACGTGACTTGTCCAATATCCCCGCCAACGAGCGGTGAAAGTTTATCAAGGTCTACACGCCGTCCTACAGCGTCTGCCAGTTCCATTCGGTCATCTATCCAGCCAGTCGTATTCAGAGAAACCGTCTCTACTTCTTCACCATCGTCGTGAATTGTGTACGAGTCATGTACGATAATTGTCTGCGTTCGTTCGTCTTCTGGAATCATACCTGTTTGTTTAAGTAATACGGGTAAAAATGTATTGGTTTCATAAGCATATATTGCTATCCAGTCAATCACATTAGAAAATTATTTGACAAGATGTTGGTAATGCAATATCATGTCCGATAATATTGGGTCTACAATCAAATCGGCGGAGTTATCATCTGAATTGTTTGTGTGGAGTGGACAATGCCTCAGCATAGCGGGGGCAATTAATGACCATTTTGGCGGTCGAATCATTATGTGTTCCGAATTACCTGGAGAAGGATTTGACCACGCGCTCGTTGAAATTGATGGAAAGTTGTATGATGGCTCAGGGTATGTTAGCTGGAGTGAGACAGTTACCCGATTCGTTGACCCTATAGCTCAACGCGAAGACATTGACGCCCATTTCTACTATCCTGACGAGCCCTTCACTCAGTTTTCGTCCGCGTTTCAACAGTCTGCTTATGACTATGCTTATGCGCGTATTGGGGCTACTCTCGATGAGGATTCATAGTGGTTCATTCACTCCTGCATTCTGATGCCGAAATGAAAAGTATGTTATTCTCTATCAATAAAACATATAGCCACCATCTTTGATACTGGTAGTATGAACACGAAACTATCAAGATTCAGTTCTGAATCGTTCCAGAACCACGAGAAAGAAGCATTTGAAGCTCTCGCTGAGCATTTCAATTCACGGGGTGATGTATATCAAACACACGTCACATATGATGCATATGAAGATGGAATCGACCGTGACGGTAATCGTATATACACGGAGACAGATACGCCGCTTAATACTAAAGTGAACACGCCTGTAGATATTCCTGATGCCGTTTCTGATGAAGCTGTCCGTATTGGGCACCGATTCAACCTGCGAATCACTACAGATACAATTCCTGGCGCGTACTCCCAGATTATCTTTAAACCAATGAATTAACCATCTCCGCTTCTCTTTCCTGCTCTATTCTGAATTAAGTACATTTATTATTGCTGAGTTCAGACCATTGTATACATGAGTCAAGTAACGCTGGATGACATTGAGGACTATCTACGAGAGCGATGTGAAAGCCAAAATGTCCACTATAATATGGATGATGTAGAGAATAATATATCCCAAATTCATAACGACCACTTGTTCGAGGCACTAGCTGGAACAGAAGTGAAATCGGCGCATGAAGAACTCCGAGATGAATTTGAATCACGAGAGGATGTTCAGACAGCAACAGAATTGGCCGTCGAGCATGTGAATCGAACCTTCTCTGTGGAAATTCGGAAGACCCTACCACGACCTGTCGTAGACAGTTACATGCTATGCACCGCGCAAGTACTAGATGAGGGAATTAATGGTGTATATGACAACGATGCATGACTACCTCTGACTATGGGATGCTTCTCTGAGTTGTATGGAGTTATCCTTATGGTGGCTATTCGTTCGTAACGGAATGTTTTTACCACAGATTTCTGTATAGTTGTGTATGGTCGATTTCAACCTTGAAAATCCAACAGAGATAGAAGACCCATATGATTCAAAGTCACTTATTGATGTATGGTCTCAGGACCGAGACAAGTATGAACGCATCAACCTCTACTTCAATGAGGAAGAGGCTCCTGAGAATCTTGAGCAGCAATTACACTGGGAAAGGCAACATGCTATGAATTATGTGGATTTCGATGCTACAGGAGCAAAAGTCGAGGAGACACTAACATATGTTACCGATGGTTTTGGAGGGCATTCATACTACGCTTGAATGCTGAGATGCAAATCGGGCATGTTAACTTATTGTAGTAGCAATAATCAGGTATGTTTGAACACAACGATATATTCGAAATTGACGGCGAGCACTATCAAATAATCGAAATATTCACAGACACAGATGATTTTGAGGACTACACGCTGTCCAGTCTCCATACGCCATCAAATACAAAAACTCTATCCCAGAGTGAGTTGCAAAACCAATCCCGCGTGACGGACCCTGATTATATGGATTACGTCGTTCATCACACGAAGAAATGCTACGAGTTCACTTGTGTAGCAAAGAAAGCCCGAAACCGCGGAAATATTTCTGAATTTGAAGAGAGTTTAATGAAGGCCAACCAGCATAGAAAGAAGTTTTCTGAATTAACGAGACATATTGGGGATTGATACTCATACGTTGCAAGCTATAGCCGCCGTTGTATCTGCCAACCGAATTCTTTTGGGGGAACATCTGAATCTAGATGCTATGACTTCACTCCAGAATCTTACAGACCTTGCTCATACTGCACGTAAGGAAAGGCAAGCGAGAACATCAACGCTGATTGGATTCTGTTACGAGAACGCAGAGGAGATGAGCCGACAACTTCACAAACACGGGATAACCCATGAACTACATTACGTTGGCCTGATAACTGACATTGAGCAATTCTCAGAATCGACATACGAAGACTGCGTACATGCCGCAGAGACTGGTGAATATGTTGAACACGTCCCAGAGACCGTAGACGAACTTCCAGCAGAGGCTAATCACTACACTATAATCGTCCCATCTAGCAGTTCACGTGTTGTTGTCGAGCCATGTTCCGAAGTTCGAGATGAGCATTTTAGAAACGTTTACGTTGGAAAGTGGCCAACGAAAGACTATCTTCCACTTAGAGATGGAAAATTAGACAAAGAAAGTTATTTCGACCACTTCTCTTAGCAACTCAACACGATGTTGTAACCAAGTTGTATCCATCGTATAATATAAGTATAATATACCTCTCCGCGTATTCTGAACTGAACCATGAGCGGACTACCATGCGGTTGTTCGAAACGTAGTATCGAGTGGGAAACGGACATCTCGAAATTCGGTATTTCGGGAGGCTACTACAAACAACAAGGCGAATGTGACTGTGGCGACCAGTACTACAAAACTTGGGATGTGTGCCTACTGACAACGGAGGGAGGCCATGTGGTAACGGATTATACATCACGATATTAGAATCCCAATACTTGCTCACAATATACTAAAATTTGACGTTTTACTGCCAATATGATGTATGGCGAGTCTCCCACAAGGTGTAATGAATAAGAATGTTTACATGGGGTCACTAGGGACTGTTCAGATTATTGGAGTTAATCATAACCAAGTCCAACCACAGGAATTGGTGAAATTTATTGAGCACTTAGCAACAACACCCCAGCTTATCTGTGTAGAAGCTCCGAAAGGATTGATAGATATTACAGAACACCAAGCTGCACAACAATACTCTCATAAGCATAATCTCAACAGAATAGGTTTCATTGACCAACGACCGACACAGTACGATGGCGGAGAGTATTTTGGTAAGACTATGGAAGAAATTCCTCCAACCGAAGTCGAATTAGAACCAGGTGCGACGCATGAGGATTGGATGGAGGCACGGACTGGACAACGTGAATCGAAGAACCCCGAATTCACTGAGTTTAACCGAGAACGAGAGCAGATGATGGCGCTCGAACTGATAGAAGAGATGGAATCTGGATATACTGATATTGTTGCTATTGTCGGAGCAAATCACACGAGAAATATCGTAGCAGCGCTGCAAGATATTGAGCGAAAATACAGGTGACGACTCCAGGGGGAGTTTTGCTACGAATCACGGTCATAAACGTATTCAGCCTCAACAAGAGTTCGTACGATATGTTCAGGATGGAGGTCCTCAGCATCTTCGACCTCGGACTCGCGAATATTTGTAACAGAAAAGTCATTGGCTTCGAGGAACTTCGCAGCCGCTTCCCCACCACCCATCCGTACAACCAGTTTGTCAGCCCCCTCATAATAGTACACTCGCTTCAGCGTTTCTAATACAGCACTCCCAAAGTGGTTTCCACGGAGTTCCTCCGAGACTTCGAAATGCGTGATATGGACTTCATCACCATACCAGTCAACACCGATAGCAAAGTCTCCAGGCTCAAATACTGTCATACGATATGCTTGGAATACTACGGTCTTCAAAATATCGGTTTGAAGCCTTGAATACCAAATCGAAGTTATTAATACGCAGACATTCAAAAACAGCAGTATGACGGAGAAAACACTGGTTGAATGTAATGGGCAGTGGTGTGAACCGACGGGAACGCATTACGGCTCCAGTGAGAATTTACCTGATGAGTGGAATGAGGTTACGGCACATTCTGGAACGACGCTTCATTTCTGTCCGACGTGCAGCTACCGAATGACGGAATGGGGGATGAATGGTCGAAGCACTGGTGAGGAATTCGCTGTACAGCACAACTACGTGGGCGAAGATTTCGAGGAGGCGCATATCTCCCCAGGAGTAAATCGTAGTGAGGAACATGGAACGCACAGCATGACTGTGGAACAATTAATCGATGAGCCACCTCGACAGTTTCCGAACTATGACCACGAAACGGATGAAGCCTGGCACTTCCATGTCTACGACCATCTAGGTCTCACTATCATTGGCCCACACAAGGATAACCCTCGCGTGATTCTCGAACCTGAAGAATTCCCAACGACGTTTGAAATTCGTGAAGCAGACTCTGGATATTCTTTTGACGAGATTGCGGTTGAGAAATCCATTGACGTTCGCTGGTTGGATTAATAATAGAGACAGTAATTCTCGAATTGATGGGGCAAGATTCTACTCTTGATACTGTCGAGCGTAACTATATGGGATACTCCCATAGCAACTATCATCGTCAGTTCTATTTCTATTTTGGAAATGATATTCATCGCTAACCATGACAGAATCCGCGTCAATATCGTACTCACCTGTAATCGGATTAATCGAACAGGAGAACATCATGTAGGTGTTCATATTCTGTTGCAAGTGTTTCGCAATCATCTTCGCGACCGCTTCAGCAGCTGTTTCATGATAGGTATCGCTACCAGTGAGAGCCCATCCGTTTGAAAACAGCCGTCTATAATAGTATTGTCCATCATAGTGATTCACATATACAGTGTACGTACAGTCGATGTCTGTGACCATGATTGACTGTTTCATAGCCGTATTAAATATATATCGATTCGAATCACAGATGCGCGTAGTCGATAAAGCAATCACAGCCTCGTGAAGGAATGTAGCCCACATTCCATAGTGGTGTATCACCTTCCATCACTCCGATACCTGCCGCTTCACACCGAGACAGAAAATCCTCTGTCAGTTCGTGTTCGTAACCTCGAATCTCTGTTGCACGTTCCATCACCAACCACGTGTTATCACTAGCAATATGATGGACTGGAGCTAGAACTGATTCCACGTCATCGGATGCTCTTGTGAATAACTGGTGTTCCAATTTGTTATCCCTCGCACCGTCGTAACTCCCTTCTATCGGTCGTGCAAGTTTCACAACTGTTGAATCCGATAATTCGATGCAGACGCGGGATGTTCCTGTACCAATAATCGGGTATCCTGCAGCTTCTACATCTTCAAGAACGTTCAGCTCTGCAGCTGTTAACACATCAGGCATGGAACTTGCTCCGCTTCGTTGAGCGGAGTAAAGGTCCGCTGCTGCATCTTGTAGAAGCGACGGGATATTCATACTACAGTCTCTTGAGCAGGTGCGTAAATATCTTCTCACCAGACACGATTAGAAAAGATTGTCGTATTCGATAATACACGGAGCGCCCTCGTAGGTTCCAACATTCGGTGGAGCAACTTCAATTCGGTCGTAATCAATTTCATAATGCTCTAGCACATCTCGAATGGTTAGCATTGTTTCTCTATCGCCCGTTTCACATTTCACAGCCACTAGCCAACAGCCACCACCTATCTCAGATGCCAGCACGGGCGTAAGGTATGGGCGGATTTCGGATGGGCTTCTGTCGTAGATGCCTCATTCGAATTGAAATGACTCCCCTTTTGTCCTTTAGCGACTTTTGCGACCGTTCCCGATGGGAGAGTATCCGAAGTTAGTACCAGTCGCCCTGTTCCTTCGCCAATCACATCCCAATCTAATTCTTCAGCTTTCTCCCGTATTCCAGACGGACCACCGAAGAATCCTTCCGTTGACAGAGACTTCAATTCAGATTCTGCTTCCTCTGATAGCTCGACGTTTTTCTTATCCCACTCTGGGGGTTTTGGAATATCAGACATAGTCTATCCATTTGATGCAGCCCCCAAATAAACTCCGTTCTTGAAACGTGGTCTGTTCCTGATTCGGAATGAAAACACATATTTGCCCCGCCGTGCTATAATAACTATGGTTCGATACGACAAAGGCCACGTATATCCTCCAGAATACGACCATGAACCCCCTGATACCACAACCTGCCAGTATTGCTCGTGTGACAATGGAGAAGAGGTTCGGTGTGATGAATGTGAAGAGTGCCACCCGCAATTCTTCTAGCGGGTGAAGATAAAACGGGGCAGAAACCTATATCGAAATAGGGTTTATCAGCAGAACAGAAGAATAACTCCTCAAGCGAAGGGAAATTCACCCCCACTTGTCGTACGATAAGTCGCCTTCCTCTAAGTCATCATGATACAGAACCATTGCTTTCTCCCATAGTTCACCAAGGGCTTCTTTATCTTTAGCGAACCAGCCTGCAGAGTGCGTGAAACCCACAAGGTCAAGGTCCTGAAGTGCCACCGCAATCTCTTCATCAGGTCCACGCACGCTTCGCAAGCCACTCATGAACCCATCTGTATCCCGTAATTTCTCAAGGAAATCAATAAATCTAGGAGCTTCGAACTCATTTCCATTGAGAGTGATATACATCTTTGTCATAGTAACTTCCCGTGTTTCTGCGGTCACGTCAAAGTCCATAGTATTGTGTTCAGAAGTATGACCGATAAATGTTCCGAAGTGGATTCATCACAATTTCTTATCTAGCTCCTCGGATACTGACCTGTTTTCAATACTCGTTCAAGTTTATCCTTAACTTTCGAAACTCCTGTCGTTGAGAAACGCCCTCTACCTAAGCCATAGGCTTTTTGCACGTCTGTCACTGCTTTGCGTGGCACCTGAACAGTATCGTATTTGACAAACTGAACTGGTAATGATTCAGACCTAAATCGAACTTCTTCGAGCAATGCAAAATCCCGAGACGATGCTCCCGATATATCTACATCAGGAGTTGCCCCTGTTTCGTACAGGTAGTAGGTACCTGTTGCTTGTCGATTCTGAATAGCTCCCAGCAACGCTGCTTCTGGTGACTTCGAACAGCATACTTCGGGAACATCACTTTTCTTTGTTAATCCATTTTCTGTCTCCTCTAATTCACCGTCATCTGTCACTGCTTCATAAAGACCCCCTGAAGACTTCCAAAAGTCACTCCCTTGGTCGGTGAACGTACAACGAAAGTATGTGACCATGATATACAATACCTCTATACGATACTGGTATTAGTGTAACGGTTTGTTAGGGCGGAATAGAATTACAAAGACTTTTGAACAATGTTCGTATATAACTATTCATGGTAGTAGTTCCCGTCGAAATAAGCGTTAGAATTCTATGCGATGAGAATCGAGTGAAGACTCCAGAGAAGCGACTGAAGCGAGCAATCCGCCAATCGTATCGAATTCAAGATAGACGGCTTCCAAGCTACGATGAGACCACGTCGGTAGAGAAAGACGAAAAGAAGCACCCTGATGAGCTTGGAACACCCTACAAAGCCACGCTACGCACAGAGCATATTGCATCCACAAATCTAAGCCGATGGATGTCTGCACTAACAGAGGCCGTGGAACGAGAGTTTGATAACGACATCATCGGTGCTCGACTCATAATCGAAGAAGACGATGGGAACAGTAGAAGTTTTGGTTGGTAACGTCAAATTCCTTTAATTGACATCAAAGCATTTAAGATATTTCGAATAGTACTTTCTACTATGATTCACCATGGGTTCGAGGCCTGTTCTGACTGTAGCGATGAAAACGTTTTATCTCGTGTCTGCTTCACAATCACAGCGACACACCAAGGTGGAGAACGCATAAGTCAGGGTCGTGTAGATAACTGCACAACAGACCTTGAATTTGCCTGTGAGGGTTGTGGGGCGCTTCTATGGCAAACAGAAATCAACAGTCCGCAACCAGTAGATGTATCTGGTTGGGAACAAGGAAATCCTTGCTCAGATTGTGGAAGCTCACAGATATATGAGAAAGTCGTTGAAGAACGTGTTGAAGATGTAGATGGTACTGTCACTCACTCTGGAGAGCAAGTAGCTACGTTGGAATATACTTGTTCCTGTTGCTCTTCCACGCTCAAAAGTATAAGTTCTATAGAAATTCTTACAGATTCTACGCAGAAATCAACATCTTCGTTTGAAGAACTAAGCCTTGACTTTTTTACGTAAACTATCTACAAAACGAGGAACGCCGATAAAATAATTGTATTATCAATCTGAGATATTTTCGCACCTTATCATCAGGGTGAATATTACCTTGTGTGAGGGCTCTTTAGGTATACTATTCATCGGTCCACAATTCATATCTTCTCGCAATAGTTGTGATACCTCTGCTTTAGAATGCTCTGTGGCCATCTCTAATGCCAGGAATAATTCTGTCAACTACCCCACCCTACTTCGCTCACCCACAAGGGGTTCGCTCCTTGAGGACGGGGACTCCGCCTCGAACAAGTTGAATCTCGTAGTGCATATACATCATCTGCGTTTTTCCATTTCTCAATTACGGGGAGTATGGAGTGGCACACTGTATTCCGTAAAGCATGGGAGTCAGATGCATACCATGTAACGCATGACGCTGATTATACGACAGGGAAACTTGTAATCACTGTTGAAAAGAAGTAGAACGCTGTTTCCACTAGTGTCGAATATCGCTGCAAGAAATACAAACGCTAAAGTAGAACCTGCTTGTATTAGTATTATGACTAGTGACGTGATTCCAGAATCAGGTCAAAAGTGGGTTCGACTTCACGTGAGTTACGAGATACTTGAAGTAGAGAATGAAATCGTCACAATGCGAGACGGCTCTTATAACCAAACTGTCGAGGAGACTCTCGAACGATTTCAAGACGAAGTCGAGGCTGGTCGTGCTGTTCATCACCAAAAGTGTAAGAACTGCCAGTTGCCTGTAGACCCTGAGTCGGGACGAGAAGGACCACTTCACTACGGGTGTTGGTTTGAACGCGCAACCGTTCGTGAACGATGTGAAGCAGAAATCAACCGTCCTGGTGGAAACAGGATGGCTGGTGAAGCTCTTCGGACTGACGACCCCAAATCCCATCTACTCGAAGTTATTGGCGACCCTGCCCGCACACACCATGACCGAATTGATGCCGAGAATCT
>LFCJ01000090.1_pt1 | contig 48031 bp, 48 predicted proteins | sample 643141 | NCBI WGS metagenome assembly LFCJ01 (sample SAMN03766243, study PRJNA286221) | soda lake metagenome | biome: soda lake; feature: Kulunda steppe; material: water; isolation source: sample B1-Br-g2 brine of Lake Bitter-1 | place: Russia: Kulunda steppe | collected 2010-07
TAAATCCAGGGACGCAAGGGGGATTTAAAAGAGAGCTAAACTAGGAAAACACCTCAAACATAACCCCCACCAACTAACTCAAGCACTCTGACTACGATTCATCGCTGACTACAATTCATCGTGACATCCCAGTCATGCCTATTGATGTTGGAGGTCCCACTGCACTGGAACCCTCCAGCCCATCCTTGCCTATCCCTACCACAGGTGCATATTTATGCCGTTGTACCCATTTGTGAGGGTTTTGCACAGACATGTGCGTTGTTCAAGACAAACATCTCATGGTTTCTTCTCTGTTTTTCTCAGGCACCGTTGGCCTTTTGTCACCAGGGACCAAGGTTTCTCCAGAAGGGTAAAATGTGCCTCCTCAAAGTTTCTCCAAACCTCTTGTACCATCAAATGTTATGCCTAACACTTCAAACGTCAGCCAGTGCAGGCTGCCCATCCCAATGCCAACTAATAAAGGAAACCAGGGTCTTTTTAAATTAAGGCTAAGGCATCCAGCTAGTTTAGATTTCAGAAGATCTTAGATGATCAAAAGTACAATCCATCATAGACTACTTTGGGCGAGTGGTCCCTGGCTTGCTTCTGCACGGCTTCACAAAATTGCAAGTCTAATAAAGTTTTTCAACACAGTAACTTGACATGTTGGACTTTGATCCATACAGAAGCCCCTCGTCACTCATAACACCCATAGAGGATGTTCCGTACTTGGAGTGGGCCGTGCGGGTATGTTGCCATGGTCTTGCTGCTACAAGAATGTGCTGTTGCACAATTTTCTATTGTGGTTTGGGTGGTTCTGACCATGACAGTATTCAGCAGTACAGCACGTGACACTGGTATTTATCCAGGGACAAATTGCGGCACACAGACAGCTTCACAGAATCCTTGTCTGTTCTTATTTGCATTATCCCATGTCAAATATTCACCTCTCATGCTCCTCTCAGGCTTTTTACGGCTTGCAGAAAAAGGAGATCAGGTGCAGGCCCATAAGTGTTTCTTGTGACATGCAGGTAGCGAGGCTTGCTGGACTGGAGGATATCACCAAAAGGACGGCTACCATATTCTGCCCTGGAGATGCATGCCTCTCTCAGGTGGCAACTACCCTATGATGCTGCATACCCTTTTCCATGGACACTGGAACTCTTCTTTCTTTCATGCCACAGAGCTAGCATCTTAAGGATGTTTGTATGATCACATAATCCCCACAGACACATTGACGCAAAAAGAGAGGAAGGGGGGTGAAGCAGTTAATGGGCGGAGGAGCAATTGGACATGTCCCTCGGGAAGCAAGCACGCTATATGAAATGGCGTACAGGCATACACTAAAATTTGCCTCTGGAGTGCTCCAGAGATTCCCTGAGGTGTCAGATTATCCTCTGTAATCTACAGTACATATCCACGCTGTGTCATTTTTCAATAAGCAGCTTATATGCTTGATCCAAATTGTGTTTCAGACCTGTCATAGGGAAGCAGAGGGCCTTCATTTCTATTTTCTTTGGGGGATCTTGAACTTTTGAACGTAAGTTAATGTGGTCTGTCACCGTCTAGTCTATCAGGTGCTCAGCCCATGAAGGCTGCACTGCTTTGTGGCTTGCTTGCGTTTGCAGTATGCCGCTGCTCATCCAGATGTGGGCAGCGCTGCGGTGGCCTCTGCTGATGGCGCGACCACTGTGCACAAGCATGTCATTCCCAATATTGCCATGCGCCTTGAGGATGTGCCGTGGGGCAGCACTGCTTACAACACGCTGGCTGGCGTGCCACTCACGGTGACGCGGACGTGAGGCACTTACTGCCTGCTCTGCAAGTTTGCTAAGCGAGTTTTACTGAATTTCCTTGCAAGCCCTGAATCATGACTTGATGCAAGCCCTCAACCTGAGCCTACCTTTTGCCAGTCATCATGGAAATGCGACATCAGTAAACGGTGTTTGTGGTGCATATTTTGACAAGCACTGCCTGTGACTGTGCATGCAGGCCTGAGGCGGTGTCTGTGGCTAGCACATCTTACCCGCAAGCAGCCCGCGTGCTGAAGAAGAATGTGGCAGCCGGCAATGCAATGATCCACGTCATTTCTGACGTCCTCTCACCCATTGCCTGATCCTGATGACAAGTGTTTGATTCGACCTGGGATCCAATTGACCTGCTGCCTCTTTACCTTTTGCTACACAGAGGCAAGGCAGACCCAGGCAGCATTTGGCTGTAAACTTATTCCTCTTTTCTTTACTGGTTGCGTCTTCTTGCGTTTGCAGATCTTACTAGGTAGCACAATAACAAGCATTATTGCCATTAATTTTCAGATGATAAGGGTAATGTTACTAATGTTACTAATGTATTATGGAAAGGGTAATGTAACTGTTCATGCCATCCACCACAAGCAAGCCACAGCGAGAGCATACAGGTGGATTTGAGCAAAATCCCTCATCACATGCAACTAAGTCCCTCAGCCAGTATATTCAGCTCACTCTTATTATGCTCGAGAGGGCCAACATTAATTATGGACAGACAACATCTTTGGCAGACGAGGCATGCATGGGAAAAACAGGTGAAAAAAGCAAAGGGGGGGGGCGAAGGGCATTAAAAAATTTGACCAGATTCGAGTTATAATTTGGTTTAAATACCTGTGTAGTTCACCTGAGGAGTGGTAAGCGGACAAAGGTGTATGCAGACCCTTCCTAAGCTCAATCTGTTCGGCTCATATACACCATACAATTTTTTTGAAACTTATGTGAATATTTAATCCGCTGATCAGTGAATACCGAGTCTGCAATATGGAGGCTTTTGCTGATGAGCCAGGATTTGCGGACACTGAGTGGGCCCAGGAGGTACATCAATTTTGCAAGACTAGCGAGTCATGAAGTCGTGTTGATTGGCAGTATAACTCAGATCAAGAAAAACGCCATCCTTCCAAGGCTTTGGTGCACACATTCAAACACACCTGTGCATACACATATACACAAACGCGCACACAAACACACACATGCACAAGTACACGCGCACATGCGTAAGTACAAGTAAACAGTCACTTGCGATCACATTTCATGAAGGTGTACAACCAAATTAGGGCCACAGCAAACTACCAGCTTCCTATGAATTGCACCGTCTTCATGCCCGGTAAGCATACAAAGCACACAGTAAGCAGTTGCGCATAAGCATGCCCCATCCCTAAAAAAGGTAGGTGATGAAATTGAATGTAAGGGATTCACTGCTTTTGCCATAGGACATCTTGTTTAACTTGGCTGATCAGGCTGCCTGCGGGACTTCACCTCAAGCAGCAACATATTTCTGCTGCTGTTGCCTTACTGTGCAACATTGTCACTTCCGCCCACAAGCATCTCACGAGCCTGATCAGTAGGGCTGCATCCAACCGGCAGGCAACCAGGCCATCCAGAAGTACAGCAAGGAGGACCCAACAGCCATCGATGCCATGAAGACCAGGGCTGGAGTTGATTGTGTGACAGCGCATGTGGGTACCCTCTGAAGCACATCCTGCTAGGGGGTTGATTGACATCATGACCGTGCACAAGGGTGTCCTCACTTGTGCATATCTTTAATGCAATGCTGCAAATCTATGCTAGGATTGGAGAAGAGTGAGCAGGTCATCATCTAGCTCCTTTGCGGCCAATCTTGCAAGCATGTCATGACTCATGAGTTGCCTAGACCTTGAATAAGCTGCCATTCTTGACCAATTTGTGCTCTGCCATTTGGAAAGTCAGCTGTTGCCAACAGCATTGAGCTAGAGCACAAGTTTAAGACAATTGGCTGTGTGCAGATGGTTGGCCAGCCCTTGGGCTTGCATGACTTCAAGGAAGGTGTCCAAGTTCTACAAACACTGTCAGGCCTGCCTCTCACGATAACAAAGACGTAAGTCCACCGATGCTCTTATGGATCAGGTTTGAGCCCTGTACCCAGTGCGCTCATATGGCCCGCTGCTTGCATCACCAATCCGGGCCGATCTTGTGCATCCCCAGCATCTGTGGACATGCATGCTGCATTCAAGCTGAGGAACCTTTGCGCAGTGAGTAAAGATTGTGTGGCATCATACGGTGTGAGTAAAGATTGTGTGGCATCATATGGTGTGAGTAAAGATTGTGTGGCATCATATGGTGTGATGCCAAGCATATGGTTACATGCCATGGGTATGAGAGCGACCAGAGCCATTGCTGTTCTTATTTCTGCCTGCATGCTGCCGTTCATGCAGCAACAATGGGCTGGTGTCTCTCTCCAACGGCCGTCGGAGTGCTCTGATCGTGCGAGCGGACATACCGCTTGAAGGAGACTCAGTGGGGCATATCATTGATGATGTAAGCAGGGGTTGCCTAGTGAGACTTTGCAGGGGCCTTGTTGGGTTTGGTAAGTCAGTTGTTAGTAGGTAGAGCCAGAAGCGCGCGAGCAGGTTTACCACCAGCTACGAAACGCCCCCCCTAGCTCTGTCCCAGGGGGTCTTTAAGCTCATGCCTGCTTGCGGGGCACTGAAGTGATTTGATGAAGGGGCAGGGGAGCTTTGAAAGGCAGGAAGGGTAGAGAAGGCAGGGAGGGTACACGCAGGGCAGGAAGGGCGGGCAGGCAGGGCAGGCAGGCAGAGCAGGAAGGGCAGGCAGGCAGGGCAGGCAAGGCAGCGTTAGCATGGCAGCTGGGCAGGGAGGAAGTGAGGGAGGGAAGCACAGTAGCATACAAGGATGAAAGGCAAGGGAAGAAAGGATTCAGTGTTAGAGCGTGCGTGAGTGCGTGGAAGCACGAGCTGCAAGCTGCGCTCGCTGTGCGCGCTGTGCTTTCGCGCTCACCACGCAGCACCGCTGCAGCCGGCATCCTGACAACTTCTGCCCCTTGTTGTACTGCACCTATCCAAAACAGCAGCACTGCCCTTGTTTTGCTGCACCTATCCAAAACAGTAGTACAGCTGCAGGCACAGTTGGCGCACATCTGGTGTTGGCAGGCTGTTGAGTGTGCATCTGGCCTTGCACAAAGGCTGGACGCCACGTTGCTGCGCATTGACCTGCTCACGGAAGCGCGTCCAGCGCATTGTCGCAGGAATTGGCATTGCCACATTGCGCCAATGCATTGAGCGTGTTTGTATTTGGGATCCCTGCAACCCTGCGTCCCTGTATCCTTGAATCCCTGCTTGTGTCGCATTACACTGCAGTGCCTGCGCGAGTTAAGCCTTAACACCTGTGACTCTGGTTTGCATGCGCCCTTGCCGCGGTGGTGTGCTTGCACTACTCACACATTTGTGTGCACCAGTTTGGGATGGCGTGTGCACCATGTGTGGATGTATGTGCACCATCTGTGGATGTATGTGCACCATGTGTGGATGTATGTGCACCATGTGTGGATGTATGTGCACCATGTGTGGATGTGTGTGCACCATGTGTGGATGCATGTGCACCATGTGTGGATGTGTGGGCACCAGTTTGGGATGGTGTGTGCACTGCACGCGCTTGCGGCAGTGCGTGAGTCACGGCACAGACCCAGGCCATCCACCGTGCACGCGCTTGCGGCAGCGAGTGAGGCACGGCACAGACCCAGGCCATCCACCGTCTGCATGAATCCACTGCACAAACTGGGTCCACCAATTTTTGCACCTGTGACAGACCAGGTCATCCTTGATCACCAGATTGCCACCAGCTTCACCAAATCAACAATCAGGTCCAAGCTCAGGGCTTGGTCGGGGATCAGTCAGTACATAATCAGGATCTTTCCCCGTCCAGCTCACTTAAGGGCCTTGCTTTTGGCGCTACTACAACACCAGCTGTTGGCCAAAGGGGCATTACAACTGACACCTGCAATGGCTGGAGCACGTCGAGCTGTATGCGACCTGCCTGAGCATGGACGCAGTCTCACTCATGGTGTGCTGCTGCACTGTCGCTTTAGGTTCTGGCGCCAGTGGCATCATTGGGAGCCTCAGTGATGGACCTCAATTGGGCATTTGAGGTAAAGGAGCGAAAGGTGTGGGGAACCATGTCTGGCCACATCATGTCTAGCCACGTCAAGTCTGCGTCCATGCTCTAAGTTAACGAGCCTGCAGCATTCATAGACCTGGGTCCAGTTCCAATTGTAGCAATCTTTGCCTTCAGAGGCACCATATGTCACCAGAGACCAAATCTCCCTGTGCACAACGCAGCAGCTGACAAGGGATGCATGTGCTCAGGCTGACACAGATGCACCCTTACTGGTTCCCTGGCCTGTGCTCCCTCTTGCCTCCTGTGAGACCCTACCAGCAGACGGCGGTTCCTTCTACCCTGTGCAGGCAGCCAAGCAGGCTAGCTACGATCCCACGTCAAATGTGTGCACAATCCTGGCTCCGTCAGATGAGGCGCTGGCCAGATATGCACAGTGTGACCCTCAAGCAGCCCTGTCGCTCTGCACACGCTGCGGCTACAATGCCGTTGCGTCTCATGTGATGTGGGTGCATATGAAGGAGGCTCTGGCGGTTTGTAGTCCAGCTTTGGATCTCCTCTGCCTATCTCCTTTGTGCATGACAATTGCTTTAAATCCTGTTTTGTGCCATTGATGGTCACGGCAAGGAGCATGGAAGGGCATCCGCAGCAACATCTAATTATATTTGTAACTTCTGTGCCGCGCACATCTTATGCTCTTTTTAATGTGCAGTCCTAATGTGGCCTTGAGCCTAGCAGGTGAGGGAGCTGTTCGATGCTCATGCTTCTAAGCTGCGGCAGTCTCTCGTGCAACTCTGTGCTGCAATAACACCAAATCTTGGTCTTTGCTGTGCAGACATACCTGCATGTAACCTAACCTAACCTAACCTTTGCTGTGCAGACATACCTGAGGGGACTTCTGTGTATGAAAGTGCCGGCAAAACCCCATTGGCCATTTCAAAAGACAGGTACATTGCAGAGATTTATGATTCCATCACTATCAAAATGTTTGTTTGACTGCTTACAAGCCTTTATAGATACCTAGATCTCTGCAAAACATGACTATGTTGATTTCTGGCTTGTCATGAGCCCCTGAGGACTGTGCATCACTTTGATTATCCCTGTTACCAAATCACTGCCCTCATAAAAGATATTTACAAGGGATATTTGCAGAATGTACCTTTTTCTAATTGTCATTATAAATGTTCTGCAGGCATGCAAATGTGACTGTGGCAGGGAGTAACTGGGGCAACACATTTCCAGCAAGAGTCTTGGCAAGCAATATTGCTCATGGAAACGCCATCATCCATGTTATTTCAGCCGTATTACATCCTGTAGCATAGGCTTCCTTTGACTCTGATGTCAGCAGAAAGCGTTTTGGCTGCCACCTGGTAGAAGATCTATCCCGTGAGACCAAACCTCACGCCAGATTTGTGTAAAGAGATGGCTTTCGTCTGAATTCTTTTGATGATGAATAATTCAACTTCCTTTCAAGAAGCACTTGACTTGCTGGTGCATGCTTTCTGCAAATTAGCATCACATGCCTGCACGGTAAAAGCCCCATTTGTTGAGCAATTAATATGCACCAGAAATATCTGTGATTTCAAAAAATGACAAACTTTAATCAATAGTATGAAATGTTTAACCAAAAATGAAAAAACAGTCCTTTCATGAAATGTCTGAGCTAAGCTTCAGTAAATTGAGCAGATCTGCACAAAGGCAATATGCACATCTTTGGATTGACCTCAATCTGTATGGAGGCGACACTTCATGAGCTTGGTGCCAAAAGCTGCAGGCCAAGAACAAGTAAGATGTAAATCATAAACAGAGATGAAGGAAGGATTGTGGATACAGAAACCCTACTGAATTCATTTAACCCTGATGGATGCCATGTTTGCAAACAGTAAACTAATTTCAACCAAAGGTGAAAGAAAGCATATACGCAACATCATTCACCTTGTCCACGACATGCATGATGCCGGTGCCTAGCGCAACATCTCCCTTTGTGATGCTTGCTGCATGGACGCCATCATGTACACTCACTCTCCCATCAAGCCTGCGCAAATTTATGAAGTACAGCATAGCGATGAGCAGTTCTGTGTGCTTGAATTCCTGGAAAATGCTGCTATCTGTCCAAAACATTTGGGCGCCGCTGAGAGTTGTGAACCGCCTCCGCAGTATGGCCTTACATGGATAGGTCATTCACCCATTAAGAGTTGCAGTGTCATCATCAGATTCAATACATTGCCTGTTGATTATCACTGCCTGTTGGTTATCATTGCCTGTTGGTTATCAAGAGGAGGCCTCTTAAGGTGATTGTTAGGCACTAAGTGACCGTGACGCCAACTAACCCTCCCACCCTCTTCCCACCGAGCTCATATACACAAATTTGATTACAGTTTAAGCCCATGAGTTGACGTGGGGCCACTCACACTGCACAGTTGTACAGCAAAAAAGCTCCCTTTTTTTTGGGAGGGTCTTTAAAGTTCGTAAATCATGAACAGTACGTCTTGTGACTGGATAGAATTGAAAAACGCAAGTGATCCAAAGTGCATGAACCACCCATCCATGTGGTCTACAAAATTCCACTTTTGGTGTAACTTACCTTAGGTCAGGATGACATAAGCTACTTCCCGAAAATGCAAAGCATCATGTTAAGTTGGAAACATCATTGTAGACAGGCTAGGTCTGGCTTGTGGCCATTCAGAGCTTTGAGGCATCCCCCTCTAACTTCTGGTTTCCTCTTTTATCCATTTATCATTTTTATAAAGTTTGTGTGCTCACCCTTTTGTAATGGACAGAGATGGGCCCTCCACCGTTGGATACAAAGATGTGCCGGGAGGAAAGTCAGTTGTAGAATGTAGGCCTGGATGCAAAATTTGAGATGAGCACTGCCACCGCACATGCCACGAGAGGGCTTACAGAGGCAATGAAATCTTGATAAGCTAGTGCAACTGGTATTGGCTGGTCAAAGTAGTAACATGAAGCATGTGAGAATGCCTCTTCTTTGCATTTCACCAACCTTTTCCTTGTATCTTCAAGACGGAAGGGACTAGGTCTGCTTGCTGGTCTAATAATCATGCACATCCACGCCTCTCCTTGCTGTTTCATGCCTTGCAGCTGCTGCTTCAGCCTCTGCTTCTATATCAGCAGCACCCATCAAAACCTTGGGAGGGTGCTGCAATAGATCATTGCACAATCTCTGGCACTGCCCCACCTGGAGTTACACCTAGCAATGAGATCACACCTAGCAATGAGATCACACCTGGTGCTGATCACACCTGGGATCACAACTGGCGCTGCCTCACCTGGGATCACATGCATGCGGATGGAGCGTTTTGCAGTGCTTGACCCAGGCAGTGCAGCTGCCGCAGTAGGGTTGTTATCAGCATAGTCGTTAATTGCGTCATCATTGGGCACAAAGAATGTCAGTGCCTGGCTCAAGAGCTCTGCATCAAGGCCTTGATCCAGCACTACCTGCAATCACACAGGTCTGCTACCTATTAACAAAAATGGCCTATCGAGTTGCACCTGAACCGCTGCAAAGGGGCCCTCTAGAAGCTACAGGCGCACATTAAATCATAATGATGGTCATTTGAGCAAAATGTGTGAAATAATGTGCCAATGGATCGAGCTTCAACACACACAGACTGACATGCGATCCTTTGATTCATTTGACAAGCAGTCCTCGACACTCGTTGCATGCTTTGAAGAGGGGTTCTTGAGACTTGTTGCAGCAAACAAGCACAAAGATACAAGAGCAAGAGCTGAGTTGCAGCTCCAAGAGGTGGCCTCAAAGGGCATCCACTGTGCAAGAGAAGCTACCAGTTGACTGTCAGTTTGTACATGCACAGGTCCCCCCACGTTCAGCCAAGCAGGCTGCATAGGTTGTGTCTGCACGCATGCGGTGCACAGGGCTCATGCGGTGCACAGCGCTCATCTTTCATGCGGTGCATGCGGCGCTCATCTTTCATGCGGTGCACAGCGCTCATCTTTCATGCGGTGCATGCGGTGCACAGCGCTCATCTTCTTGATCCGAGGATGCTGTGGTGTTGCTCATGCGCATATGATATGCGCGTCTATCAACAGACCTTTGCCTCCTGGTATTGACACCCTGGCGCTTGTCATTAGAGCGCTCACATGTCCAGAATTGATGGTTAAGCCCTAGCATTTGCCAGGCAGGCACGAGGTGCACGGCGCGAAGAAAGAAAGGCTGAACTTTGTGGCCAGGCAGGCATGAGGTGCACGGCGCAAAAAAAGAAAGGCTGACCTTTATGGCCAGGCTGGTCTCGGGGGGAATGTTGGCACTGGGGGCCGAGATCATAGGGGCAGGCGCATGCACAGGTGCCGCCAGAGGCCCCAGCGCTGCAGGAGCAGGCGTTGGTGGCTCTGCTGGTGCTGCCGCCACTGGGCTCAACGTGGCTGCAAGCTTGCTAGCCAGTAGGGGGCCAGCAGGGGCGGCAGCAATGCCGGCCTGGGCAGCCATGCCAGCCTGGGCCGTACTGGAAGGCTGGGAAGGAGCAACTGTGCCTGCGGGGGGCGCAGCTTGCCATGCTGTATCAGACGTGGAGCGGCCCAGCCTGGTGAGCAGATCTGGAGGGGGCACGTCAAGTGCTGCGGCTAGGAGGTCTGCAGGTGCAGCCGCAGGAGGGAAGGTGCATCACAGCTTTGCATGAGCATGCCCATATGGCAAAACACGCCTGCATGCAAAATTTTGGTGCCCATTTTGTATGACCCACCCTCGTGCATGTGCACAGCATTGGGGCACCTCTTTACACTTTGTTTGCAAGCAAAGAGGAAAGCACTCAGGTATCCATTTGCACAAGCAGGCACACATACAGACAGGCATTTGTATGCCCATATGCTAACTTGAACACACGTGCAAAGGTCACAGGCGCAGGTGGCTTTTCATGTGCAGAGAAAAGGTAGATGTGGGGAAAAACTATTTCAAATCATCTTCAAGATAGTCGGCTGTGTTTACTTCACAAGAGCTGACCAATTGGCAGCACCATTGTACAGCATATAGAAATTTGCACTTTTGTACCTTGCATGGGTACAAGAGGTACGTACCCATACCTCTACATGGGTATGGGTAGAGGTTTGGATAGAGCTACCCATACCTGCACCCATATCCAGGGGAGTATGGGTATGGGCTTGCATGAAACATCACATCATGCCTCAATCATTGGGCCAAAGGTACCACAACTGGGCCGAGCACAGGAGTGAAAAGAGCAGCCATGGGTGCAAACAAAGCTTAGTAGTACACGCACAGCTTTGCCCCAGCTCATCTATCGTATTGCCCGAGCCCATGCCCATATATTTGTCTCTGCGCATCCTCAAACCAGCAGCATGCCACAACCGCTTATGGTGCCCTTCATACATGCTTGGGGACCCTCAAGCATACATCTTGAGCACACATAGCTGGGACCTTGAGCACACATACCTGTGACCTAGAGCACATATACCCAGGACCTCAAGCACACATGCCCAGGGCCTCAAGCACTATTCCTGTGACCACGAGCACACAAACATGTGACCTAGAGCACACATACCCAGGGCCTTGAGCACACAGATTCAAGACCTCAAGCACACATACCCGGGACATCCATCACAGCAGGCGCGGGCGCCTCGGCCACCGGAACAGGGAATGCCAGGCCTGACAGCAAGGCTCCGGGGGGGTTTGCAGTCGCAGGCAGGTGGGGGTGGGCCTGGGGAGGTGTGGGCCAGGCTACCCCCATGGTCGGCGGTGCTGTTGCTGGAGCGGGTGGGGAGGCGGCCATAGCGGTGTGGATGGCGGGGAGCTGAAGTGCGTGTGTGCTCCCAGAGGCAGAGTCGGTTTGGCCGGGGCTTGGCAGATCCAGCGGGGCTGTGCATTGTGTGCGAGTTGCAAGCGGATGCAGGTGGCTGGTTGCACACCACAAGCAGGCAGCACTGTTCATGGGTGTACACTTCGAGAGCCTCCTAGCGCCCTCGTCTGCGGCAGTGTGACTGTGAAACACGTCTGTGCCATGTGTTCTGCTGGCAAGGCAGGCAAGGCAACAAACAAACAGGAAGTCAAACAAAGCCCCTGCTGGATACATCATTACATGAACCATCACGCGTGCACACGCGCGCACACATGCAAGCACGCATTAACGCAGGCAAGCTGCACGCAAGTGCGCAGACCAGCAAGCACACACCTTCTAAGACAATAGGTGCCACACCTTCTAAGACAGTAGGTGCCACACCTTCTAAGACAATAGGTGCCACGCCCTCGGAGCTCTGGATGGCGGTGTCCCCCCCAACTGGCACAAGAACGCGGTCAATGGCATGGACTTTGCAGGTTCCCATGACAAGGGAGGCGAGCACATTGGCTTGCGTGCGGTGATTAGATACCGTAAGCAGGCTGCCCCTGCACACAGGTATACCAGTACCCATTGCGTGTAGAGTGTGCTCGTGTGTAATGTGGTTGACGCCCGCCGGTGGCTGAATGCATGAGCACCTAGAAGAGCAATCAAGGTGCTCATGCATTGAAGAGCAATCCAGGTGCTCATGCATTGCATGCTGGCTGGTCAGTAAGCAACCTGCATGCAATGCATGCGCACCTAGATTGCTGTGCCTAGGGTTTCATAGTAAAACCAGCTTGCTTGCTTATGAGCTGGCTAAGGCCGTTGAACAGCGGCTAGAGCCCATCCCACGTATGAGGCACATGATTGTTGTTGCGCCGGCTAGTGCATGAAGGGGTGCATTCAAGACTGTGTGATAAGACGTAGTGAGGTCAGGAAGGCGGGAGGCATGACAGGATGCTGCAAGGTCAGGAGAGCGGGTAGGGCATGAGTGGGCCTCTCTGTAGAGACATGTTGCATGCCTCCGAATGAGCATGGCTCTGTTCTGGGGCCGTGCCGTAGGTCACAGGGGAGGTACCCAGCAGTGGCCATCATCAATTCGCTAATGTGGAGGTGCTCTGCTGGGTCTCTGTGTGTGTGCCGTTTGCAACAGGTCTCTGGCATTTGCAACAATTCTCTGGCAAGTGCAACGGGTCTCTGGCATTTGCAACAGGTCTCTGGCGTTCGCAACAGGTCTCTGGCGTTTGCAAAAGATCAGTTAGCGCGGCCAACGCGTGGGTGTACACATGTGCGCTTGTGACAGAGGATGATGTCTGTCTGCGTGCCTAATATATAGCTGCCCAGCAACCAACGCTTTTGTTCTAAGGGTCTGGATGTGCCAACACTTGTGCCGTTGGCTCGTCCCTGTCATCTCTGGATGACATGTGCAGCATGCCACATGGACATGTGACAGCCATGTCACACCATGTCACATCAATTATGACATAAATCATGACACAAGGTGCATGTCACACCACGTCACACGTGCGGCATGTCACTTGGACACGCGATAGCCATGTTACATGGAAACGATAGCCACACTTGCCAAACAACATCCTTGGATTGAACAGCACAGCTTGCATGCTGTGGGAAGCAACCGCAATTGTGTGCAGAAAAAGAGCTCTGCTTCATCAGCACATGCTAGCAATGCAGGCAATGCATGCTCTGCCTGCTCCTGGTCAGCAATGAGTAACAACTGTCTGTGGGCAGAGAAACCTTGGCAGCCTCCTCCCGGAAAGCACAGCAAACAACCTCATACGCATAACCACAGTTGATGGCTGGAGGAAGTTCATTCAGCCATAAGGCTGCAGGCTGTAACGCTCAGTGATTGATCTAGGATGCATCTCTAGCAGTCACACCCCAAACATGCATGCCACTTGCTTTTTTGTGACGACCAGAGGCGGGCCCATCATGCTGGTGAAGGTTGAGCTTCCAGCCGGGAAGTCTGCCAGCCCAAAAGCGATCCCTGTTGATCAGGACAGTGCTTTGCTAGATCTGCGCTTAAGCAAGGGATCTGGGAGCGAAGCATTATATCAGAGGGGGGCGACTGAGCAAAAGCCCAGGCATGATCCTTTTTTGACATAAACTAAACTTTTATCATAAAACTAGGCTGCTGGCAAAATTTGGGGTGAAGAAGACTACCTTGGTGGCCTGGGTGGGTACTCAGCCTCTATTCTTGGTCTATTTTGGCTTAGTTGGTGCACGTGCGCCCTCACTACGAGCCTGTTAGAGCTCCTTTTACTCCCAGAACTCCACCAATATACTTCTATGGTGTTGCTTAAAGATATTGGATTTTGAAACCCAGGTTTGGAGGGGGTCAGTTTTTGGCCCATTTTGGCACCCATGCTGGACTTTTCTAAAATGGACCAACCGCTTTCACTCCAATTGTTTTGCAATGATGCTTGTTTATTACAAGAACACCAAACCGCCAAAAATCATGAAACCCACTGTTTGGAGCAGTGGGTGATCTGGTGTGGACATTTGGCAGTGAATGGTGGAGTTCACGCCATGGCCAATTAGGCGTGGGCTCCGTGACGGGCTAGTTTCAAGCTCAGGTGCTGTGGAAAGTTTTCAAGAAGGGCTACATTTGGATTAGCCTGTCAAGGGGCCCATACCCTGGGATCATGCCAAAATCATACCCATTTTGGGCCCAAGTCGCCCCCTTCTGGCATTATATATGCCCTCTGGCACATGGCCTGAACAGGCCACACAGTACATCACAAAGAATATGCTACTGACAGGTGGCTTAAACAGGCCACACACAGTACAAAACAATGCTACTGCTATGCTTTGGCTCACCAGCGTCCTGAGCACAAACCTAGGTAGCTACTGAAGCAAGAGGCACCATGTGTGGTTGCATGTCGTATTGGGTTTATTTTGGAGTGTGCTGAGCAAAAGAGGCAGCATGGGTGGCTACATGTCATTTTGAAGTAACTTGGGAGCATGCACCATCACTTAAATGATGCACTACAAGGAGTGCAGGGGATTGGGGTGATACGTGAATGATTTGGAAAGCGTCATCATGGGCAGAGTCAAATTGTCACCGGGACCTATAATGCGACCCTCTTTCATCACACGCATCTGTGTCATCATTTGTTTGCCTCAATCACCTGGCAAAATATCACCTGGCAAAATATCACTTGGCAAAATATCACCTGGCAAAATACCACCTGGCAAAATATCACCTGGCAAAATATCACCTGGCAAAATATGGGATTGGATCGCCGCCGCCCCCGAATCTGTTGCCACAGATGCCTCTGCCAGCCCTACTGTGCACATTGTGTGAAGTGCAGGTGGCCTGGTTGGGATCAATCTCTGCTTGAGGATTGATATTGACGCCCTCATAGAAGAGGCACAAATTGACTGCTAGAGTTGGGCCTTGCTCCAAAGAAAGCAATCGCAAGACATTGCCCTTTTATGCAAATCCTGCGCTTGTATAGATACTTGCATGAGTGCACGTTGTAAGTCTGCGTCTTAACTTGAGACTCTTAAGCAAGCTCAGGCGCACGCACCTTGGGGGGGCATGGTGGCTGCGTGCTGCTGGATGGCTGCATTGATGGGCACAAATGCTGTGCAGACCGTCATGGTCGGGTCAATTATCCCTGACCTGCGCATGGCCTGCATAGTACTTCCAACAACAACGTGCCACATGATTTCAGCCACTGTGAGCAAGGCTAGGACACGATGGCCGCACAGGAGAATGGTCTCAGCTACTGTAAGTAATGCTAGGACGCAATGCCCGCACAGGAGAATGGTCTCAGCCATCGTGAGCAGGGTTAGGACGCATGGCCTGTGCAGGTGGCACGTGGCCAATGTATACTCAATGTGCAATGAGCAATGGAGAGGGTGGTCGCAGGGCCAATGCCTTGTATGTCGCAGACACGCATCAGCACACATCCGCCGGCTGGCTCTCAAGGGTCAAAACAAGATCTATCAAGTAATTGACTAAGCAAAGCTGATGGAGCCAGGACAAGATGCGTATAAGCAAGCACCGCAGGTGTAGGACTTAGGATGCCTAGAACACCGCAGGTGTAGGACCGCAAGCACCGCAGGTGTAGGACTTAGGATGCATACAAGCAAGCACCGCAGGTGTAGGACTTAGAATGCCTGAAACACCGCAGGTGTAGGACCGCAAGCACCGCAGGGTGTAGGACTTAGGATGCTAAGCAAGCACCGCAGGTGTAGGACTTAGGATGCTTGAAATACACTGTTTCGCCACTGCAAAAGACACAGATACAAACTTTCAACTGTGGCGCACGAAACAATTGCAGTGCACACACAATTCTCTAAATTGGTGCCATAAGGAAGCATGCTTACCTCAGTGGCCCAGCTCAAGTCCTCAGCAGTTGCAGAGGTTGGTGAGACAGGCGCAAGCACATCGTCTGTGCAATCAAGAGTGCACGCCGTGTGAACCATACTGTCAAAAACAGCATGCAAGTGATGTAACAATCACTCCAGGGACCTCCACGGCCGTGACAGCTGACCACAAAAGCCTCTATAGATTGATCAATCATGACAAGGCCTCACAGGGCATGGAAGGAACACATTCTCTTTAGATTCTCTATAGATTCTTCTCTATAGATTCTCTATAGATTGACGAGGCCTCACAGGGCATATGGAAGGAACACGTTCTCTCGACTAGTCTCATGCTCTTGCAGCAGGTGGAACAACGCCAAAGCCATGCATGCTGTTGAAGTAGCTTACTGTATGCCTGTAAAGAACGCATTCTTTTACAACCAGTCTGATGCTTGCAGCAGGTGGGACAACGCCAAGATTGTGTGTGCTGTTGAAGTAGCTAACTGTGTGCTGCACGCATACCTATGATATAGATGGTGGATGTTGCATAACCCAAAGGAGGGGCCACCACTTTTGCGTGGAAAGGACCGCAGCTCACTGTCAGGTGCGATGCACTGCATGGCATTTGTGTGATGTGCCACAGCTCACTGTCAGGTGCGATGCACGGCATGGCATTTGTGTGATGTGCTGCAGCTCACTGATCAGAAGAATTCGCAAGTTTGAGGCTAACATTAGTGGTCAGACACTGAGGCTTAAGCAACTGCTTTGCAAGGGGCATGGATAAATCCTACACAGGGCCTATTTTTCCTGGCTCTCAAGCATTTGCAAACTTGCCAAGGGTCATATGTGCGGAAGCTTACAAGGAATCAATTATTGTAATTGATTGCATGAATTATAGCATCTGCTTTGCAAGTTGCAACACTGCATCCACACACAGGCAATGGGGAGCAGTTATCCAAAATACAGCATATTCAACCTCATACCTTCTGGTCACAGTCAGGGTTGTCCCTGCTTTTGTTGTGTAAGTGGTCTCTGCTCCGTCAGGGAAGTCTTCAATGCTGTAGATGCCTGTGCGGCACACAAAAGGAAGTGCAGACCATGCGCGTCCATGTGCAGAAAAAGATGCATCATCAACACTCAATTATTATGTTGCTCTGGCTGATGGCCTGCCTGCCGTTGATGCTTAGGTGTCTTGAATGCAGGGCTGCCTAAGGAGCTATAGAATGCCATTTATGCAAAATGTCTCAAGTGCACAGAGTATCTTGTGTACAACAACTCTTTGGTGCCTCCAAATTCACGCAGGTAAGTGAGGCATGGGTAAAGGGTAAGGGTGAAGGCTGAAGGTGTCAGGCTAGAGGGTTGGAAGCTAGACTAACATGTGAGCTCGTTGTTATCACACAAACAAGACATTTACTTTAAATTAAGGTGTGTTCGACGCTCAAGACGTGCCATCAACCTCCAATTCCTGCACCTGCCTTGGATGACTGACTTTGCTCAAGCAGCCAATTTGTTGGTGCATTCGCAGTGTTGCAAATTCACTAAATTAGTACTCTTTTGCTGTGCTACCTATTTAATGCAGAGCATGCACGTGCATGTGCCTTGTCATCAATATCTCAGTTACTTCTTAGAAAGTAAGTTCTAAGAAGTAAGTTAGTTTCTTGGTTTAGTGAGTGCTTCTGCCTACGTGAATAGTCAGCAGCAGATCAGCCACGATCAATCATCCAAATTGATGCTTTTTGCGCTTAGATAGGGGTGTTTTTGAAACAAGGGACACTACACAACAAAGCCCGCGCAGGAGCTCCAGTTAATGGGCTAACAGTAGACTTAACACAAATAGAAGGGAGAATGCGCACATGCTTTGTTGTGTCGTGTCCCTTGTCTTGAGCGTACCTTAATCAAACTCTTGTGCGGGCAACCATGTACAGGCCTCAGCGCTCATTAACTGCTCCCGTGCACCAGGCACTTAGCTGACTGTGTGATATGGGGCTCAGGTTGAGGGAGACCAGCCACTCAACTAAGCTGAGCTTCCCCAAGGGCCAGGTACAGTCAGTGTGCAACAATGTTGGTGAGCCCTGCTGCCAACTTGATCAACTTTTTGGGGCATGTGTCTGTGACAGAGTTTTTGAGCGCTCATCAGTAATGATCATCAGTGATGATTCATCAATGATGATTGATTACACTAGCACGCACCAGGTATGATGTGCGAGGTGATGGCAGTAAGCCCTGCCCCTGATTTGAGCAAGTCCTGGGCGCTTGTGTCCATAGCAGAGTACCGGGCGAGGGCCTGGACAACAGAACCCAGTGGAAAACACAGGCAGATTTCACACATGACTTTACACAGGAGAACAAAACTGAACGGCCGGACAGAACCCGATGGCAAACACAGGCAGATTTTACACTTAACCTGCAATGTGGCTTAGAATCTGCGTGTGTGTGTGTGTGGCTGCTGTCCTTGTGATGTAGCACGCAAAGAACACGTTACATGCATTTGATCACTGCTGGTCGAAAGTAAGGTCATGCTGGTCATGCATTTGTCTGCTGGTTGTGCAATCGCTGCTGATGATGCAAGGTCATGCTGGTCATGCATTTGATCACCGCTGGTCAAGCAAGCGCAGGTGTCTACGTCCCATGTGCCCTGCAGATTACTTGCCCTGATTAAGGCAGCTTGAAAGCATGGGGAGGTGAAAGCATGGGAAGGTGCGAGTGCCGAGGCGGCAGGAAATGCAGGGTTTGCCACATGCAGGTTTTGCTGCAGCTTTGCTGAAGACAACTTTGCGGCTGCTAGAGATGATATCAGTCAGGGCTCACCTCGTCGTTTGGAGCAAAGGCTGTGCAATCTTCTAAAGTTGGATCCACGGCGGCTTGCTGGATAGCCTGTGCAGACACAGGCAGCACAAAGGGTCATGAAATGGAGCAATCATTTTACTTATGGCTGGACTTAAGCAACTTAGTTGCCAATCTTGGCCATCTCCAACAGACCAGGCAAAGCCAGCTCGGGTCCAAATGCAGACCCGGAAGCCGCACAGAAACAGAGAACAGCATTAGTGCTCATGCCTTTTTTTGACTGACACATGCCTGCTCAGCCGAGGAAAGTAAGCATGTGCACGCACGCACGTTCACACACACCACACGCGCATGCACGCATGCGTGCACGCACCTTGTAGCTCCATGTAAGATCTTCTACCCCACTTGTGCCAGAGATGGCTACCGGGGACAGCACTGCATCCACAACATGCAAGAGCGCCTGGCCGTGGCTGGTTGTGTGGATCACGGCAGCCGAGTTCCCCCCACTGGCTGCAAGGAGCTGGCCACCGCTGCAAGGTATTTTTAAGGAAGGGGGCAGCATTTGAAGTTTTAGCATTTGCATGTGTCTGCATGTGAGCTTGCAATTGACGTCCCACATTGTGTGCAGGATGCATGTACACGTTGATGCATGTGAGGCCCTGTGGGCAGGGATCAGCTAGAAATTGACATGGATAATTTGAGAAGAAGGGGAAATACTGCAAATTTAAGCGATGGTGAGCGGAGCCATCATTGCAAGATGGCATTGTTCATTCCAGTGCAGGCTGAGGTGAGTGGGCCGATTTGCATGGACTGCTTGCAAGTGTGCGCAAACGGGAGTTGCTCTGGCTAGCCTATAAAGTGATGCTCCAAGCACACACAAAGCATAGTCACATGAGAGGACATTGGCACCCTTGCTGTTGTTGAGAATTCTAAGGAATGCACAATGTTTGAGACCCACTTACTTCCGTTGCACAGACAGCTGCGTCCCACTGCGTGTTGTGAAATGCCTTGTAGCACCGTCCATGAAATCTGAGGGGGTCAAGCGGACCTCTGGTCTGTGGCGCAACACAAGTTAATCACTTCTAAGTTTTACACTGGTGGCCATAATGATTGTGGCGCAAGGTCAATGCTGGCTGAATCGGACAAGGTTGCTCAAGCCAGACGAAAATTGTGACAGACATGATGTGAGAGGTGATTGCGTGCAGCCCTGCTCGCGTCTTCAGGGCGGCAAATGCGGAAGGATCGGTGGCGGCATAGCTGGCAAGCGCGCTGTCTGATGGCACAAAGATGGTCTCAGGCTGAGCTGTTATGTGCTTGACGCCAGCTGCCAGAAGTGACTGCAGATACAAAAGCACAATCAGCTTCTTTGGGGAGATCACAGAACAGGCATTGGCTTGAGCTTACACTGCACCTGTATCTGCGCGTTCGAGGCCATAATCAACAGGATATGCATCGATCGATGCATGCCAAATTTCCTTCGCGTGTCAACCCACCTCGAATGCCCAGACCATGGTGTACGCCATGCTTGAGGAGCACACGAAAGTATAACATAAATATTTCAATTCCGATCCAGCGTCAGCGAATTCATCGGTGACGCACTAACACGTAATCGTTTCAAAATAGCAAACATTGCGGGTTGCTCCGTGTTCTTACTCACTTTCATTTGTCATGTATAACGAACAATCACATAAATGAGCTGTTTGGACGTAGCTCGATCACGTTTATACGGTCGCACGAGCATGTCTAGCGCCCAGCATGCTGCACCGGAAGTCATCAGGAATCCCTGCAAACCTCAGGTCAACAAGCTTCCTGATAGCTTTTCCAGCGTCCCATCAATGGAGTGGATAATACTGTCCCCAAACTTCAAGTCCGCAGACACCACTTGGGCACTGCGCTCCACTCCATCTACGCTCTGGCTAGATGCCCTAACTTCAGCACCCCTGAGCAATTGAATGTTTAATGTAGTTTTGAATGAAGCATGAAAGTAGTCTGCAGTATCTTCACAAGCTAAGCTTTGGGTGCAAGGCGTCAGAATTTTGAATTTGACATCCATGCTCTTTTGACAACTGATCATGGCAGTGCAGATGATGTTTAACAAACAACCAATGAAGGGCGCCATGAATCTTACCGTCTGTGCACGGAGATTCTGGTACCAGCCTTTGAGATGTAGTTTGTGCAGCCCTCGGGAAAATCATTGATGGAGAGTGCTGCATGACATCAGCAAGAATTTCCAGATAGTTCTAAATCATTCACAAATAAAAGAGGGTTTATGTCCATGCGATCAAAGTTTCCTTCCTGCAATCAAAGTTTACTTCCTGCGATTAAAGTTTATTGATGTACCCATGTGCTTTCTATGGGCACACCTTGGCCGGTTATGCAGTGCGCATCCACGACCTTGGCTCCTGCTGAGGTGGGTAGCAATGCCGGGATCTCTGGGCTGTTGGATTCGCTTTCCATAAACTTTGCGAGCGCCTGATTCATGCATTGCAACAAAATCATGTTTGCGGATACTTAAGAGGTCTTGATGTCCAAGCAGAAAAGCACTCGTTGGACCAGGGGTGTTGACCAAGTACTGCGTTAAAAAATGTTCAACAGCATTTAACAGTGTAAGGAATGACACCCAACCACCTCAACATGACCCAAATCCTACTGTGTCTGTTGGAGCAAAAATGGTGCAAACATCTCTTGTCGGGTCAACTCCAGCACTCGTCACCGTCTGCAGAAGGCGCAGCATATGGAATGCATGGACGAATTTGAAAAAAGAGGCTTGCGATGGCCTGAGAAAGGAGCATGCAAAGAGGTGAGCAATGCACGACTCTCATGGCAACACACTGCTGGTATGTTCCCTTGCCTTGAGTAGGTTTGTTTTCTGCACACCTTTCCCTGGCTTGGCACCATTTATGCATGCCCAGATCACTGCCACAGCACATTTCAAAGCAAGTATGCTTCCTTGCAACTGTTGTGCCACCACTGCCTGGCCTGGGCTGGCCACGCGCTGCTCCACCTCAAAACGCTTTTGTGCGTCACCTCTTGCACCATTGCAATGCAGTCCCTGGTGGCCTAAGGCCAACAGGAGCTCCATATGCAATGCACACACTCCAGTGCAGCAGCCCACCCCAAAGCTCCACTTCAGCTCCTCCATCACAGTAATAGGAGAGGCTGCAAGCGCCCTGGTGGCCACAGCTATGGGAGCCAGCACATCAGAGACAGTGTGCACAACACAGGTGCCAAAGTTTAGGTCAGGGGTGATGATCTGGGCGGTGCGGTCCCCGCAGGTGACGATTGATGCTGGGCCCCTGCCGAGCAATTCATGTGGGTACAGATGTGTGTGTATGTGCACGTTTGCGAGTCTCTAGGTGCTTTCAAGGGCAAAGCTGCATGCACACATATGCATGGGCTTGCAAATTATACACACGTATGCTGGCCGGCAGCGCTCAGAAAAAGCCTTTCTAGAAGAAAAAACTCCCTACATCAGATAAGGAACACTGCTCGAGCATCATTGTGAACCCTGACAACTCAAAAGCCCAAGTGGAAGTCAATGGGCACGTGTGTGAGATAGGCCATAAGCAGATCAGCAAGACTCACATTCTTGTGATCAGGATGGTCTGGCCTGTTTTGGAAGTGTAATTTTCCCCGCCACCCTGTGGAATATCTGCTCACAAAGCGTGCCAGTTGTCTGAAGTATGACTTCATCCATCGAGTTTGGCTGTGTGGGTATGGACACTTTGTGGGTAGGACATGGACTGAATTTGTTTTGCAACATCCTACCTACATGTTTTGCATTCTACTGTAACACCATCATGTCAAATAATTTATGTGCATTACGACCTTTTCTTTTCACTGGTAATAGGATTCCATTGCATGCATCACAAATGGATCAAGCTTGGCTTACCCTACCTGACACCATAATTCTCTCCCCTTCAACCACGTGTGTGTTTATGCAATCTGCCCCCGCTGCAGTCTGCAGGATCCTGACTCCTTGAGGGTCGATTGCATGGTACTTGGCAATGGCCTGCAAAGGAAACGTGCGCTCTTGTTCAAATCCATTTGGAAACACTAGGGTCCTGCACAGAAACGCGTATGCCTGCAGTGGCGCCTCAAAATCTGCCGGTCTAAACGGTCCTTCAGGCAATACAGCAACACAGGGCGCGGTCTCTACACGGACGCATGGCATTTGGACATGCATCTCACTGGCTCCTTCTACTTTCTGGATTTGCTTCTTTATCATGGACCAGCAGGCTGCTTAAGATGACAATGAGAATGGCAAAATGTTCTGGGAATGGAGCAAACAATGGTAGGCCTTCACCAAATTTGCATGCATGCAAGCACTTTTGTAAACGTCTGTTGTGGCCTGGCAAGGCTCTGCATACCCTGAGGTGTGCATTTTTGTGCAAGCAACTGTGTAAAGCTTTGATCTGAGGAGCTGTGCACACCTTCAAGCAGTGGAGCTGAGTTAACTTATATGGATTGTTTTCTAAGAGCCATGGATTGGGCTTGCAAATAGGGCAGCCCGGACAGATCGAGGTGGCATTAAGGAATTTCAGTGTGGTGCAGTGCGTGATTGGTTTGCATCACAGACCTTGTCCGAGTAAGGACAGGTAGGTGAAGATAGGCAGGTAAGGACAGGTTGGCGTCCCAAGGAGTTATGAGGAGAGTGTCAGAATACTGGCCGTGGGAGAATCTGGTGTTGATAGTTATGATTGGTTCTGCTCTGGGTACAATCTTGAAACATTTATGCTTTGTCTCTAGGGCTGCTGCATTGAGATTATCCATTGTATGCTCATTGTAACTGTGCCCCTGCAGGAAGCCCGTATGCTTGCAAAGGTCACAGATGCAGTGTTAGGCAATTTGAGTGATTTGATGTACCCAAAGCCCCTGACAAGGGCAAATTTATGTTTTCACGTCGCAAGCTCCAATCATGCTTTTGGTACCTGTAGGTCTGTGTTTTGCTGCTTGCTTGCAAAAATTATGCTCGCTCATTCATGCAGCATTCTGCATATTACTAATTTTAGCTTTGATATGAAGCAACGTGTCAAACTTGCTTGTGTCTTCTCATAGCATGTACTTCCGTTAAGAAGGTTACTCACCCCACTGACAGGCACAAATATTGTCTTGGGTTGCACCGACCACAAATTTACTCCTGAGCAACGCAAAGCCTGCATGTCAAACAGGCCGCAACAGCAGAATTGGATATAATTTCTCTGAACTGTGCGCCTAGGCTGATTCAGCAAAGATAAAAAGAGAAACTGGCACAAGTGCTGCTTGCCATGACTAAGCATTAACAACGGTGCATTAAGGGTCATGAGCCTGAGAGAGTGTACTGGAGGCGAGTGAAAAAGGCATCTGCACCTTCGGTGCCAGCAACTTCAAGTAACTGCAAGAAGGGGAGCCATCAATTATAAGCACCTCTACTGCCAGTCCCAGGTCTTGGACGACATCCTGGACAGGCGGTGGTGCTAGGAGTGCCGCCTTGGCAGGGGTTACAGCAGGGGAAGCCAGCACATGGTCGAGCTGCGGAGGGCCACAGATTTTTTTTGGTGGGGTGTACCTTGGAGCCAGGCCTCCTGGTGAGGGGAAGGGGAAGGTTCTTGCAGGCAGCTTAGTGCCTTAATCTGGACGGGCAGGGATTCAGGGTGCTTGTGCTTGCGAGGTCTGGAGACAAATGCTGTGCCCAATTGCTGGACAAGCCTCCCATTTCATTAGAAGCCAGAGCTAGAGCCAGAGTCAAGAAAGAAGAATACATAGTGATAAAACTAGCTTGATTCAAAGGGCTTACCAGCATCTGCAGCCATGCTCTATCTGCCAAAATGCTGATCTTAATGGACATCCTTCAAAACCACTCACAGTATAGATGATTGCTGAGCCAAATTGTTCAGGCAAGGACATGGCTGCACTGTAAACTCCTGTGCTTGCGCGCAATGCGCTTCCCCTGCAACAAAGAGGTCAATACACTGAGCCCCTTTTGCAAAAAATGTTCCACAGGCTCAGCTTGTAAACAAAGCAAGGAAGAGTGCCGTTGCAGAAAGAAACATGATCTCGCAAATGCAGGTTCCGTGTCAAGAACATTATCCCTCAGCTTTGCTGCAAGGTATTACAATATATAAGGATATGTCTGGTGGATCTAAGGCTCATGGCTTGAGGCAAACAAGCATGCATTTTGGTGCAAGTATGTGGATTGCAAGCTTGGAGGAAAAATCCTGTATATATAGGGTTATATAGCCCTGGCTGCAAACCGCTTCAACTCCCTCATTGGGCGACAGTGTGTTACCTTTTGCTTATGATCAATGGCAGGCCGGAGGAGGCTGTGAACATGCACGGTGTGCCTTCCACAACATCTGTAGGTGACAGGGCTACTCCCTTGATGACATGAGAGGCAACAGCCTCCATCCCCAATGGGCTGGACAAGGTCAGTGGCGATGCTGGGTCAATTTCTGTGTTTCGTGTGGATGAGGGTTAGATGATACTCTGTGACTATGAACGTTAAAAAAGTTGAAACTCTGGCCTACGCTGGCAACTGGCGTTGCAAGTTGTTAGATGCATTTTTTGTTGTCCTGCAAGTTTGTAGACCTGCAAGCTGCAGTAAAGCAGCATTTTCCGGCACGAGAAAGGTGCAGGGCTGTCCACTAGACAGGAGGTACATGAGCCCAGCTCGCCTCAGCGCCTGTACGAGCGGCCGCATTGATCTGAGTTAGGAATTTCTCTGGGCTGGGATTGAGAATGGACTATATATGCACCAAGCAATTATGTCTCATCCTCTAACTCATCATTTCTTCGATGTTGGAGACCCTCACCTCGTGAGCGAAGTCCAAGCTCATGCTGGAGTGATTTTTTAAATGATAAAATTTTTTTGGTTGTGTTGATAATAAAATTCAATGACGAATAGAATGGAGGCCTCGCTTCTGAATGCGGAATGGGCTGTGGAGGTGAGCGCGATTGCTCACGCACATGCCGAAACAATTAAACCCCATTGCGCGTTTCAGTTGCCCCTTGGTTTGCACCCGTGACGTGTTCGATGAATCACGCCGCAGGTGCTCAACCGAGCTGGAGTAGATCCTACAAGCACACTGTGCACAGTATTTGTCCCGAACAATATGGGTAGGGGGTTGCATGTTGACTTGAACAACAGGAAGAACAGGACATGACATGATGTGAAGGGCTTTCTTTGCACATGTCTTCCGGAAGACATGACGGATTTGGCGTTCATTGCATAAATACGTGTGCACTTTTCCGTACAAGTGACACCATTGAATGCAGTGCATGCATGCGTGCGTGCACGTCCGTGTACGAACTATTATAATGGCAATTACTGTCTACAAATTTGTGGTTTTTTATATGGTTCGTCAGTGTGCGTGTGCCAGCAAGTTGTGGGAGCGTGTGGGGCGCCTGGTGCATGCAATAAACGTGGGACCTGGCCTAGCCATGCAAATGCACACAAGGAGGCACATGCCAGTGAGCTCACTCGTTAACTTTCTTATTTTACAGATCTTAACCCCTGTCTTTGCCTCTTTGATGCGCCCAGCGATCATGGGCTACGCGGCTGCAGACAGCACAGCCACAGCTGCCCTGCCAACTTCTGCAGGGGCTGATGCAGGCAAGACAGAAAAATGGCATGCAGTCTTTGAACAGCCAGTGAGGAGTGTGATGCTCAAACTTAGTGTCTAAGGTTATGCCCAAGATTTGGTGCAGCAGCAGAGACATGGGCTCGCCTGCCCAGGCTTACCTCTACCTCTATGCAGCAGTGGCTGCCCTCCAGCGTGCGCAGTTCAGCACTTAAAATCAACTTACATGTAAGAGGAGTCGTCACAAGACAGACGTCGCCATTTTACCTCAATTGATGTCATGCTTGAAGCCATTTCTCCTTCACACAGGTTAAAAACTTATCCCCGTTATTGGGGCCAGGACGTGGTGTGACAGATGTGCTGCTGCCCAAATCCTATTTGTAGGAATGGATAAATAGGGTTTGGCAGAGCCTCGACGAGGCTCTGTTGAGCCTCTGTAGAGCCTATTTGAGCCTCTATAGAGCCTCTTTTGCATTATGATCAGACCCTATTTACCCATCCATACCTATTTGTTTGATGCACACTTACTTACAAACACTTACTCTCACGTGCTTGCACACACATACACACTGTGCAGTGAGTGCGCATGTTATCCCCGGGGTCATGCTCACAATCGCCGACATGCCGGAAGGCGCCACAACATATGCAAGCCGCACGGGTACAAACATTACCGTCATGAAAAGGTGGGTATGTCACACGAACACAACTCTCAGGAAAAAGTGAGTATGTCAAAAAATCAATTAAATTGAGATTTTCTGGCTTGCAGCTAGCCAAATTTGCTGCTAATTTGCAATAATGCTACAAATGGTCCATGTGGCTGTACACACTTCCTCCGCTCATGACAGCACGGCCTGCATGTTTGTTCCCAACGGGGAGTTAAAGGAGCATTACAAATTGCTGTATTTACCTTGCTTTGCTGGCACCCTTGCTTGCGCATCCTTGCAGGCTGCATTCCTCTGCTTGTAAATTTTGCCCTATGGGCTATAAGTGTGGATTCAACTTGCTGGCTAGCTAACGAGAGAGCTGCTGTGATTGTGTCTCTGGATGAAGAGATTTTACTTTAGGTAGCAACTGTCATTGGTGTGCCCATACATGGCCGTTTTCTGAGTCTAATGCAGTGGGAACCGTGTCCAAGTGGCTGGCGTCTTCAGCGGGTTTGGCAACATCATCACCCCAAACATTACGCATGGTTCCGCAGTTGTCCATGTGATTGATAACGTGAGTTGCATCACTCTGAATACACGCCATGTTCTTGGGCGATTACTTGACCTACATGCCAGATTAAACTAGTGTAGAGGAGCGCACTTGAGGCCCCAAATGGTTAAGCTTATAAAGAATGAGGCCCCTACTAGCAAGCTTTAAGCTCAGATCTGGCATGTAGCCCTACTAAGAAAGTTGATTTTGTACCTGGCCAGTTGGGGGGCACATGCCAGATTGGCCATGGCATGAACCCTATATATGATCCCCCAATCTCCACACTTCATCGCCCACTGCACCAAATTACATGATTTTTAGTGCAACTGTTTTCTCATAATAGACAAAGGCGATGTGGTTGGGGAGATGCGCATTTTTTGCCATTTACCTTCTGAGATGTCAAATTGGGACAAGAATTGCACTCCTGTGTCACAAAAAAATATACTGGTGATGAATAAACGTAGATCTGGCTTGAGTTGGGTCGTTCTGGCTCAAAAAAGAAACCGTTTATGCAACACGGGCAGCGCAACCACCCAGGCCACCAGGCTCATCTGTTATGCCCCAGATTTTACCATGTTCCTAATTGTGTTATATTGCTTGAATGCATGTTTAATTGTTTGGCCAGCTGCCTTCCTCTGGATCATTGTCCAGGAAGATATGGAAGTTCATCCGATGACGAGTCGTGTGTGAGCACCCAAGCTAATCAAAGCTTTGCCATGGAACTATTTTGACCTCACGTGACCTGTCTGCCCCCATTGTCACCTTGCCTGATCATACGTCCTGCCTTTGGCGTCAGGTTCTTGCCCCTGTGGCAACAGCTGTGCCAGCCTCAATGGCAGATTTAGTGTGGAGCACGCAGGTGTGCCGTCTTCAATACTGTTGCACACTTTCTTTGCTGCTGCTGGCAATGAGAATGATGCCTTTTCCTTTGCTGTTTGTATTTGCTGCTGAATGACAATTATGAGAAGCCTGGGTGAGATTGAATAAGGTTCTGTAGGCTAGTATTTGTAATATCGTGGTGCTGTTGGCAAGTTAGCTTGATTGTGCAAGTGCATGCGGGCCTCGTGCAAGTAGCTGTTTAGATCTGCATATGGTTAGCCATATGAATCATCAAATCTGTGCACCATCAATCATGCTTAAGTATGATATCTGTGTGCGCGTGTGCAGGCGGCCTTTGAGGCAGGTGTTGACCCCACTCTATCCCAGGTTTGTGGACACATAAAGGATAGCAATTTTTTCCTCTTCTCTCACAGCAATGCTGTGCATCATGGTTCACTCCTCATGTCGTGAAGAGGTTGTTATACCCTGCAATTTTGGCAAGATCTATTTGTCATATCCTACAACCAGCACATTATGGCGCAGCCCATGCAAGCAAGTTTTGCTCATATTCCGTTAATGAATTGCACAGCATATTTGCTTGTTCAGCTTGTTTCAGTCAGACTGATAATGCCAGCTTGGTGTGCATTATATATGCTTGTAAGAAGGCATCGATATCATGAGCTTGTAGCCCACTCTATGGTTACTCAGCCGGTATTATCTGGTGCTGTGTCTGTCCTGCAAAGGTCACATGCTTTGTGCCCAGCGACTCTGCAATAGCACGGTATGCGGCGGCAGACTCCCAAGCAGTGCAAGCTTTGAAAACAGCCGCTGGCATGGACTGCATAAATGCTCACCTGGTGGGTCTATTGTCTAAAAAGAACTTATAAATGTCCACCAGGTGGGTCTATTGTCTAAAAAGAACTTTTAAATGCTCACCTGGTGGGTCTATCGTCTAAAAAGAACTTATAAATGTCCACCAGGTGGGTCTGTCATCTTATAGGAGCTCATAAGTGCCCACCTGGAAGGTCTGTTGTCCTAGGAACTTGTATTTACTAGCAAGCAATCACCGTGACACTGCCACCTCCTAGGAATGTAACAAGCCTGTGCAAGCAATATTGACAATAAACATGTCACACTTGCTCATTATGTTACTCGTGTGCTGGCATCTGTCTCACCTCCTTTTTCAGGTGCCAGGCGTGAATCTACCACTTTCAGGTAAAGAAGGAACAATGCATTTCTTTCCCTCAACTCCAAACACCCCCAAAGTAGCAATGTCAGGTGAAAATATGCATCGACCTGGTTCGCATTAGTGAAGCTGGCTACACAGTGGTCCCATGGTCACGATGCGTGAGTGCATAAACATGAGCTTTTCACAAAAAGATTGGAGGGGTAGAAGGAAAGGAAAGCTAAACAAAATGCAAACTCCACCCTGCTTATGACACACAGCTCTTCCTGAGGGGTTGAGCACGTACAACACAACAGCAGGATCGCAAATCTCCATTAACAAGCGGTAAGTCAGGCATGAGAAGCACAAGTAAGAAACATTTGCGTAGATGCAACTCCCAAGCGCATGTACGATGTTTCGCTTGCTTGGACTCAGAGAATCAAAGCCACCTGATATTGCCACTCATACCTACTCATACCTCCTTTTCTGCATGACTGTAATCCAGTGGGTCAGAGGCTGTGGTCAGCCAAGGCGCCTACTCAGCTAATATCCTTACACCTAATTTAGGACAGGTCAGGCATGTCCACCCATGTCTGTCCTTTATTGCTGCAAGAGACGAGGAGTGACAGACCAGTGCATTGTGCTGCAATTGCTAATGGACCATTCCTTTATGCATGCTGCCAGCTGTCCGGTTGGCCTAGACTTCTTTGCCAAAATCAGTGTGCTTTAAACTAAAGCCATCAAGAATCTTCCGTATTTCAGCACTAGAAGAGACTCATGATTAAACTTATGGTCTTTTGCGGGTGCAGGGAAATTGCACTATCCACATCATTGACAACATTCTTGCTCCAGTTGCCCCAGCAGGTATGCTGGGAGATACCTTCATGTACCCAGGTCTCTAGCTAGAGACCTCTCTACCTGTAGGTATACACCCGTCGTCTTGCTCATATTGTGATATGCTGTCCTCAGCTGCCACATATGCACTGGATGCCTGCTCTGATATTTGAAGTCATCATTCAGTTTTCAGCTGTGCAGTCCAAGGCTTTAAATGTGTAGGCCTCTTTATTGTCCCCGAAGGCAGAAGCCCCAAATTAGGCTTATCGAAAGTTCCCATGTCAAAGCGTTTTGAAGCGTTAAGTTGAGGGGGGGTGGGTACTTACAATTTGGCTCATGCTCCTCAGAGTTTTGCCCATCGTTTGAGAAGTTTTGAATACATAGTGTAGCTGCAGCAGCTGCCATTAAACTATTTGCTTTTTTCTGATAATGCAAGCACACCCAGCCTTTATGCAACTTGCATGCCGGTGGCCTTCTTCCTTCTTCAAGATGTATCCCAAAGTAGTGCAAGGACAGAATGCGCGCATCCGTTCAGGTCCCAAACCAATAAAACTCACCTGCTCAGGCCAGCTAGCTTATCTATTTACCTACACACATTGACAAGCATATTTTTGTTTGGTTCTGAAGCATGATAAATAACCATGCCTTTCTCTCACAGTGATCTCCTGCTGGGACCTGATCTAACCCCTTCTGCACCCATGGTTTTGATGGGTGCAGTGGCTACAGTGGCCGACATCTCTTGGGCAATGGAAAGCATTGTACGAGCGGGTGTGAATCCAACACAAAACATCAGCACAATCTTTGTTCCAAGGTACGTGACTGCCGTCGCATGTTTCTGTCAGGTGCATTCCATTGTAACACCCTAAGTTGCGTCAAGGATGGCATAGCGTGACATACCTCTAGCGCCTTAGTGTGATGCAACCTGTGAGACAGAAAGTGCTGAGGGACCTCAGGCTGGCTCCTCTCGTGCCAAAGCCTGTCAGCGTCTCCGCCAGGGTCCGCCTCTAAATTCAATATAATCAAGAACTCCCTAGCCTGCACGCTGCCCAGGGGAAATCCTCCTCAGCCCAACCACTAAATTGGTTGAATAGGTAACGCCAGAAACGTTACATTCATTGTGGCAAGAGACTTCTGCAGTGGCAAAATCAGGTGGTCAGGATTTCATAGCATGCACAGCACCGCTCGATGTAAACAGATTACGGGTGACAAGCGGCTTATCCTGAGTGTAATGGAATCACTTGCACCATGTGCTGCTCGTCTTGAACACGCAGTGATGATGCTCTGGCGAGGTACGCAGGTATGAGTCAGGACAAGTTTTTCTGGGGCCTGATTTCTCGTTTTGCTGGCTAAGAGATTTGCTCATGGATTCTCCATGCCACACACCGTGATGCAGGTCAGGAGTCATCTCTTGTCGAAGCAGGCCTCGAGAGTCCTGCAGGCATTGCGGCCATTAATTCCCACGTACGTTTTTGATGCGCATGAGAGGTTCAGGTGTTCGAGAGGTCCAGGTGTATAAAAAGGTCAAGGTGTATGGGAGGTCCAGATGTATGAGAGGCATCTTCCAGCTTGGTGCAGTGCATGGGCTGTGTCCAGAAGGCAGCAGCGCCATATGTGTGGAAGATCACTGCACCATTATTGCCTTCCAATCGGCTGCATGCACAATTTACGTGGCAACAAACCAGCGCCCTGATCTGACAGAGGGAACGCTGCCATCCTCTGCCCTGTGTTTTGCTTGGTCATGCTGCCCTTGTCCATGTTGCACACTCTTATGCACACTTTGAGCACGGCTCTGTTGGCTGGCATGCAGACACAATACAAACACGAGCTGCTCTCTGGCCCCTTGCTTTCATTTACCACAGGTGATCCCAGGCGTGGCGCTTGACATGACCAGCTTTCCAGAGGGCCGCACCTCTTACACAAGCATGGCAGGCACACCTGTAAACGTGGACAAGTTGTAAGTCGGACCTCGTTGTTGGAAGGGGACCCTGCGCATGTTAATGTGGACAAGTCAGGCCTTGTTGCTGGAAGGGGTCCCTGAGTGGCTGGTGTGCAAGATCAGAATGATATGCATGATCAGAGTAAATTTCAAGATCAGAGACGCCTGCATGCCGCACTCCGGCAGGGGCTTGGGCAGTGTAGTCTCACACTTTGGGCATACAAGAAATTGTTCAAGAGTCCAAGGATGACACAACAGCTGGATACTTCTGGAATATAGGAACAGCAAGGGGCAAACTTAATCCATCCATTTCAATCAATCCCATCTACCCAGATATATTGTGTCCAGATCCATGCAGCTGGTTCTCCTGTTCCTGCAGCCTGCCTGTCTGTCATTTCTCCATGGCTCACATCTCCTTCCCACTCACATTGCAGGGGCGCCTCTTTGACAGTGAGCAGTGGCGCATACCGGGCCAATGTTGTCTCCACTGACATTAAGTATGGAGCTTCCACCATCCACATCATCAGTGGCGTCATGGCCCCTGTGTCCATGCCAAGCCCTGGATCTGCACCAGTGGCTGCGCCACCTGCCACCACAACAGTTGTGACCCCTGCAGAGGCCCCAGAAGGTCCAGAGGTCAATCTTAAGATGCCATGGCTGCAGGCAGGCAGCACTGCTGGGTTGAGCAAGCAAGTGTCTGGCGACCTCACGTGGGCCGCAAAGGTGAGTGGTAAGGAGACAGGCACAGGCACCTGTGCACTCAAAACTCCTCTGTCCTGGTAGGGCCCGTTTGGTACACGCTCAAGGATTCCCCTCCATTCCTGTTCCCCTTCGCTGAGCTGATAGATACTCCTGTTTGATCCTTGCCCAGGTATCTTGTTTGTATTGACGCCTATATTATCAACCAGGACTTGATTCTGCCTCCTCAGCTGTCCTAATCCTGCATCTGACCCTCCCTCCCACCCTCCACCCTCGCTTGTTCAGCCTGTGCTGAAATACCCTGCCTGCAGTCAGCTCATTTGGCCGGGCTAGCTGAAGACTTAACTACAAAGCTGTCAACAATATTTGCCCCAAGTGTACGTCGTACTTTCTGAGCTAGTCATTCCAATGAAAAGGGTGGCAACGTCAGCTCTAAAGACAGTGCCCACATCTTGCGCGGCAACTTCTGCATTTTCTTCAGCAAAATGTTGAAGCGGCTTCTTGCAGAAGTGTTGTTGCTTTCCCTTTTGCTGCTGAAAGTCTTCAAGTCCTCCAAGACAGAAGTGCGCTTGAAGCCACCCTTATTGCATGCCTGCCTCGTGCGCTTGAAAAGGCTGACACCTGTGCCTGCGCGTGTGCCAGCTGGCATCAGGGGCCCACCATCTAGCATTGGTTTGCAAAAATGCTGCCTTACCTTCTGCATACACATGCGCCTCTTAACAGGATGCTGCCCTCTCACGCTATGCTGAGACCTCTGTTTCAGCACAGCAGTGGGCTGCTCCCAACACACTCCAAACACCAAAAGGCACCAAGACTGTGGCGTCGTACGTCATTCCAAACATCGCCTTGCAGGAAACAGACCTGCCAGAAGGTGGGTGCGCCTCCTGCCAGCCTCAAACATTGCTGCACACGCTCTGTGACTCCTGCAAGCCTGCTGCACCACATGCGCGCACCCCTTTATTTGTTTGGACAGGCTATAATGATACTGATTCTCCAGTGGCCCCCTGTGTGCGTGTGCGTGCATGTGCACGTGTGTGTGTGTGCGTGATCTTGCTGTTTGAATGCTTGTTGCTCCCCCTTTCTCCTGCACTCCTTGCTACCATGGGGCAGGCCCCGCGGACTTTACTCTGTTACCATTTTGAGTTGCTGCCTTCATGCCTTTCTACCATTCTGCCCTTGTAACCTTCCTACCCTCCTGCTCTAAAATTACCATGGGTCATGGAACGCTTCTGGCATGAATCTGAGCCTCTTCTTTCAGCACATCATGCAGGCATTACCACGTACACCTCATTGGCTGGAACACCCCTTATTGTCACCAAAGCGTGAGTGCTTGTCGACAAAGCGTGAGTCTAGGCAAGCATTCGTGAATGTCATGGCATCAATCCATCTTAAGCTGTCAGAAACATTGCAATCTTTTAAAATTGCTTTGCAAGAAGACATTTGAGAGTTTGTAATTAGCACCTCAGTGGATACCTGAGCAGGTCTTGGCATGCTCCTCTCATGGCGCGTTTTCAGCATTGTCCTACACTAGCATGGAAGTCCTTGGAAGCATTAGCGTGCAACATGCCTCACACTTTTGTATATGAGCATGCGCATGTTTTACAAAGCTTTACGGAGCTGGCAGCCCACTGTTTGATGCACTTGTGCACACAAATGGAAGGTGGATATAACCTGCAAACTGTCGTTTTTTGTACCCACAGAGGCTTGCCATGCTTTGTTGTTGGATGTCCCTGCAGTGGAAGTGCAATTGCTGTTGCAGCTCCCGCAGGAATGGGCGGTGGTGCAGCAACTGTGGTCAACAGGATGCAGGCAGGACTGTCAATATGCTACGTGATTGATAAAGTGATCACACCTTTGGTGTAGAACTACTTTCCTGATCCCTGTCCAAATGCGGCATGAAGTTATTGGTGCACAATTGTTTTGCCTCTGTCCTTGTGTTAGTCTGTGTGCATTGCTTTGATGCAGGGCTGTAAGTTTGGCGGCTGCAGGGTGTCTGGAAACCAGTTACTGTAACAAGTTAGAATGCCCATTTGATTGAGGTAGCATACATAGCATTCAAGCGCGCAGAACATTTAGAGCGTTAGGCCAGCACAAAGATTGCATGTTTGCCCTGCAGCTCAATCACACTCTTTGTTCACGTTGCTTACCTGCCCTCAAGTACCCAGACCTGGTTCTTCAAGTGCACAACATGCAATGGAGCATTTTAATCCATTAGAGAAGGAAATAGAAAAGCTACGTAGGCAGTGAAACCACTCCCCACATTGATAAGGGAAAGGAGACACATTGGCCCATAGAGCCGTGAGTCTTCTCAACCAGGGAAAAGGAAGAACTAGTGAGGATCTGCAGGGTGACAAGCAGCCCCCTGCTCCAGACCAAGACTTTGAGAGCAACTGGATTTTTCAAGAGCGCGTCTAGCTGTTGTCAGTTTGTGCGCATAAAGCAAAGAATGAGCGTGTAATTCGAGAGCAATCTTATGGGCATTGCTTGTATCAAGGAGCTCTTTAAGATGATTCAAAGTTTGTGAGGTGCAGATAGAGCCTCCCACACCAAGAAGAATAGTGTGAAGGATAATGTTGTTGGCCTTCAAGTGCTTACAAAGAACCTCACGTTGTTTTCTAGAGGCCTCTTATTGGTGTCCAGGCCGTGTGTCTTCGCAGTATTTAAACTCAACGAGGTGTATCTCCCTCTTGTTGACATTGAGCTCCTGAACTCTGTGTACATCTCTGCTGCATTGTCTTGGGTGTGGCACCTGGTGCAAATGAGGAGTGATAGGCGATTTGCGTTTTTTAGTAGGTAAGGGAGTGACCAAAATGGCATCAGGGCGACTTTAGGTGAGTCTATCTCTAGCAGATTAATGAGCATCAAATAGCCAGCTGGGAAGTGTTCTCTTATTAGCATGCTCAGGAATTTAAAGGTTTTGTTGGGCCAAACGATCAGTGCTTCCAGCATCCAAATGGACCAAACAACCTGCCAGAGAGCATTTCCTGATGTCTTTCATAATGAGCCTGCAGGCAGCATTAAGGAGTTCAGTGATCATACTTGAGATGATTGTATATTGACACCCTGAGAGAATACGGAGAGCACTATCTACTTGCTGACAGAGTGGACACTGAAGGCTGGTGGACATTTTAAGGCGGACAGCGTGTTTTTGATTATGAAGGGTGCCTGTGCGGTAGTGGAAGATATTGCGCTTCATTTGTACAGAGAGTTTGCACATGTGCCAAAAAGTGTTGCTAATGCCTGTGTGGACGTGTGTGAGCAGGCTCTGGTAATAAGAGTAATATTCTGCTTTAGAGTTGGCATAACCCAGTCTATGGTTTGAGTGCATGTGGGATTTAAGTGCGGCTTGGAGATTTGGAAGGTAAATCAATCTGGGGCCGTTTTGGAGAGCTTCAGTGCCAGATCCCTGCTGATTAACTTCTTCAACAGCTTACCAGCTGATATCAAAGAAGGGATTGCCACCAGGGCCTGCAGTACGGATGGTCATTCCAGCTTGGAGGCTGTTACCATGGCAGGCTTGGAATTTTGCAAGGGCGTCTGCACATTCATTTCTGGCAATACCAGCATGAGAATTTACTTTGTAAAGGAAGATGTGGGATTGAGAGTTTGGATAGTATTAGAGGAAATTTTGAAGTTGTCTTGTTGGACATGGTGGTGATGCTTCTCAGGGTACAACAATTGCTTCCTAATTTAATGGAGTGAGGTAAGGTTGTCTGTGGCAATATGAATATGATCATGTGCGATAGCAGCAGCTATAACTGCTAATTCTGCTCTCCCTATGGTGTTGGTTACACCAGCACCATTTGGTTCAACTAAGTTAGAGTTGCGCAGCTTCTTTAGAGCTGGGGTGGTAGACCCCTGCCCCAATAATTCTTTTACCTCCTTGGATATGGCAGCTACCATCCGTGTAGGTCCAGGATCTCCAGTCAGGAATTTAAAGTGTGAGTCCCGGTTTGGAATGACGAGGAAAGAGGGCCACATCACCCAAGTAGGTTTGTGGGAGCACATGGTAGTTTGCATTTTGTCTGAGTGAAGTTTCTCAAATTTCTTGAGACCAGGCGCTATCTCAGCGTGCCTGGCATTACAAAAGGGATGGCTAGCAATGTTGTTGATGTGCCAATTTGCTTCAGGGATGTTACAAGCAAGATTTTGCAGCCATGTAGGGTTGTGTTTGTTTAGGTTCCAGATTGCTATGATGTGAAGATTCCAAGAGGGCTGGGGATGGGGAGTCTTGACTTATCCAGGATCGAGGGTAAGTGTGGGCAGTCTCATTCGCCGGGATTGTTCCAAGTTGATAACACAAGTGGGATTAGACTGTCAGGAGCCTTAAAAAAGAGTTGGTGATCATGGATCCATTCCAAGATGGTAGGAACATGAAAGTCGCAGCTGCCTCAGTGCTGAGGATGCTGAGTAGATAGCATACCTAAGGCTAAGATTCATGGTATGGTCGTTGTAAATGGGATGGCATACTGAGAAACCAGTGAATTGGGATGAGAGGGCGCCAAAGGGTGCATCTCGTGAGTCTGCACTCCAATAATGGGGGTTAACCAGGGTTGAAGTCTAACAGAGAGGCCATTTTTTCCTGAGTTACAAGAGCCTACTAGTATTCTTGGAGGGCAGTATGTATGATTTGGCAAAGTTTGTGAGTAGGAGCCCTTGATTTTCTTGCCGTGGTATTTCCTTTCTAGCTTTGTTTTCCTAGTAAGCAGCCCTAGTCGTTCAAATGCAAGGCTTTTAGGTGCAGGTGTAATGTCGTTATGGAGACCTTTAAGCTTGGCTGTGAGGAAAGCTGTATGAAGGATGTTGAGGCATTCCTGTGTCGTCCTGTGTCATCATGCCCTGGCATTTTCCGTCTGTGCTGTAGATACATGCTACTCTTGATGAGTAGATTCCTGGAAGAGTAAGAGGTGGAGGATTTGTGTTGAGGGGGGGCTGCTCAGTTGTAGGTTTAGGCTTGTACGTATCAAGGTCTACATTACAGATCCAGAACTCAAAGCTCCCAGTGGGTTGTATGTCTACTTATGGATTCGTGGGGTAGACATCAAAGGTGACTTTATTCCGTAGATCAGTGTCCAGTTTTTGAATCCAGTAGTTGGCCTTCTTGGACATGTCAAAGCCTTGTCTTCCCAGATTGTCTAGGGTTTGGTCTGCTGTGAGCAGAAAGAGGTCGGGCTCATCAACCCGAGTCTCAAAATCCTGGATACACTCAGAGAGAGGTTGGGCAACGTGTCTTATAGCTCTTCCGGTTCCCAGGTGGGTTCCCGGGTCACGTGTATGAGTTTGGTGTTAATGGATTCAGGGTATCTTTTTTGTTCATCATTGAGGTGAGCTCAGCCCGGGCAGGCCCAATTGTCATTCTCGTCAACTTCCTGTCCCTGCCTCTCTGTGTCATAGCCAGTGTTCTTAAGGCACACCCAATGGTAAGTCCGGTTGCAGACCTCATAGATGTACATGTCATTCAAGGGGGTAAATTTGTTTCAGGTTGGAGGCCAAAATTATAGAAGCAAATTTCACAGCATGCACACTCACCAGCAGATTGGGCGATAGGGTCAATTTTCTTAGGTGTGAAGCCAGCCTTCTCAAAGAAAGGGAGTGCCCAATTTCCTATGGTCATGGGCGCAAAGCAGATATTGTGTTGTTTTTGATGGTGGGATTCCTGATTAAAAATTTTGGCAGGTTTGGTTGTGACAACTCTCCAATTATCTACGGAAATTACTTCCAAGTCATAGAAGTAGATGGGATCAATAGCATCTGAGGCATTGAGAGAGCAAGCTTTGCTTATCTTGTAGTTCCAAATTGCATGTGCCACGGATGTTGGGTCTCATGGTTGAGTGCAGGGACCTGGGCATTCCAAGTCAGTGTTGAGCTGGAGGACTCTTCTCCCCTTTTGCTTAGGGGTATCTGATTGGGAGTTGCAGCTCAGAGTTGGGTGGTCAGCAGGAGCAGTGAGAGGTAGATGTTGCGTAGGGAGTGTGAAAGGAGTTAGGTGGGGGGCCACATGATCTGTACAGGCTTTGCAATTGGAATTGTATTTAGAATGTGTCCTCTTGCTGATGGGTCTGTCATGCTGTTGTGCCTTTTGATGTCTGCTGTTTTGGTGGATTCTGGGTAGAGAGTTTCAGATTTGTTCGTTTGGTGCTGTTGTGTGCAATTTGTTTGTGCAAATTCTGTATGGGCAGTACTACAAGTGAGTGAAGGTTTATTGGTGGAAGTACAAATGATATGGCGTCCACTGACTTTATGCCTGTGATGCATTGCTGAGTGTTGCTGAGGAGGGGGCACTACTTGTGTGGGTGGTATGCTGTTGCTCTGGAGGTTCATATCAGCAGTTGTGGATGGGAGTGTTGCGTTGAAGTGGGTGTCCACTAGTCCGCTGATGCGTGTGTTATTTATTTTGCGGTAGACGGCGAGGGTGCTAGCATCAGTGCTTTTATATGCTAGGAGCTTGTAATTCCAACGGGGGTGAGATCTATTGCATGGGGTAAGCTAACAAGGGCTGCCAGTCTGTTGAGTGCTATTTTGCTTTTTACAGTGACCTTGGAGAATTTCTCTTTTAGTTGGGCCACTGTGACAATGTGAATTCTGTTTTGGGAAGTGAGATCGTGGAGCCCAATTAAACCGAAGCTCATGAGAGGTTTGGCAATACAGGTGATGAGAGTAGAGAGTGTGTGCGGAGGTGGTTTGCGTAGGGAGAGAGCTTAACTTATTTTCATGAGACTGTTATGGAGCATTTTTTCTGCATCTTCAGTTAACAGTTGGCGGGCTTGCATCAGGTTGTTGAGCTGACGTATAGTGTGTAGGTTGGTGCCTTCTCTGATGGTGAGAAAGGTATCAGAAAGATAGGAAACTTGCTTGGTGAGAAGATTGAGGGTGACGTTGCTGTGTCTAGCTGACAGATCCTCTAAGCTGGATGTGAGGGCTACAGCTAAGTGTCTGTGGTTTCAACACACATAGAAGGTGCTTTAAGGCCAAAATTGGAGGTGTCTTCACGTTGCATGGCCGTTGCAGCGCTTTTCCAGAGTTTGAATTTGTGCTTGATTGGTCTACTTATCAAGTTGTCCCGAATGATTAAGTCAGATGGGGTGCAGGGGGTCACAGCAAAAGCGTAGGCAAGGCTGGGAATGATGACCATGGTACAAATGATGTTCAGTGTCTGGGGCGGGGAGGCATAAGAGGCACCAAGGACTTCCAGCTTGTTTCTAAGGTATACTGTCGTGCATTGGATTTGGTGTTTCCAGTTGAGGTCCATGGTGAGTTCCACTCCAAGGTAAAAGAAAGGTGAATTAGAGGCTATGAATTAAGCTTTTTGTTGTTGCACTTCTATTTTTTTGTTTAAGCTGGTGGCTGAGGATTTAAAAGGGCGTCAAGCCATTCTCGTCCTTGGGAGGGTGATTGTGAAGAATGCCAGTGGCTTCCTTGCTTGGATCTTCAGGCTTTGGATTGTGCCAGTGGGGCAGAGCAGGTCGTCAGCAAAAGCAGCACTGCTTAAGATGTTGGTAAGGTGGGTGTCTGTAGCACTTTGGTCCGGGATGCACGTCCATTAGATGAGATGTGTTTTTGATTGTAAACAGCACCTGCAGGATTTAAATGGGAATTGACACAATTGTCTTGAGAACTATTACCATGTATCGAGCAGTGCAAAGAAGGACAAAATAAATTTTTAAGGACAACTCAGTCCTTGATGGACTCTCCGGTAGCACACACTACAGTAGCAGGGCGGGCTTTGTGCAAGCATTTGACAGTGCTCCACCAGAGAGGAGGACTAGTGGCTCAGTGTTCGTCAGGCAGATTTTCAAATGCAACCTTATCTGCCCATTGTTCTTCGTTGTGCTGTTGATTTTACATACTGGACAGAATGATTGCAGAGGTATTGTGCAACCATTTAAATCTAATGGCGATCTTAGGCCGATTGACTTAGTACTGTATCTGCACTTAAAGGTTAAGTCCTGCTACTTCAAAAGAAGCATACCAGACATTTTCATGTCACTGGGCCCTTAATACCATACTTGCAGTTTTACAATGCATAGTCAAGACCGTGAGATTCCTCGTTCCTGATCGTGTTCAGATTGCACCATGTGTAGGAATGTGGTTTCTTAGTAGCTCACCTTATTTCAATGGTATGAAAAGGCCAGTGTGGAATCGAAAAGCTTGGCAGCGCTTACCCATGCAGTTTGTGCTTCCACTCAAGACAACAGTCCAAAATGCGCTTGCTCAAACGTATGCGTTTTCTAGCGTGGAACCGGTGACCAGGATGGAAATAAACATCATGAACATGACAGAGACCATGAAGAAGCTGGCCCAAACTGCGAAGGCAATGCTCCTAGGGTAGCCCGCTTTGGAAACCAGGGCTTTAGTGTCAGCAGGGGCAACCTGCGCAAAGTCAAGCAAAAAGGACTCAGGATAAGAGGTAGTACAGGACGACCACAAAAATGCTCGTTTGTGAGTTTGCACTCATGTCTCATCCACATGATACAGCATGCATGACTGCATCATTGTCTGCTGGCCCCTGCTGCAGCGGTTGTACTTCTTGCTTGCATGGGCCCATTCAGAATGCTCAGGCTTGTCATGTCAGATCACTGCTATTGACTGATCAACAATTTGATGTACACACACTGAGCGAGGTTGAGCGTGGGGCCCTACCTTCCCCAGCTCTCCCAAAGCCATGCGACAGAGGGCACACGACTGCACAGGCTATGAGCTGCAACATTCCTTACGCTGTGGCATGTCTTCAATCATTTACCCTTTTGCTTTCCAACCATCACGCACACACACGGTTTGGCTGCCACGCCGCCCCCCCTCCCCCAAGCCTCTGAGCTTACGCTGCCATCTTGTAGCAATGACCTTGGTTCTTTGTTTAGGCTATCAAGTGTTCCACAATCAAAGCAAAAACATTGGGATTCTCAATAAGTGTCCCTCCGGTACTCCGGGCTCAGCAGAATATCTCCAACCAACAGCTGTCTGATCTCAAACACACAGTCTCGGACACCAATTCGGCAGACGCAATATAGCGTGACAGGCTCGAGTCTTTCAGCTAGATCACCAGGCATATCATATGCCGCATATGCCGCATATGCTGTTGAATTGTGTTGCATGACTGCATTGAGATCTCATCCTCCTGGCTTTGACAACTCACGTCAGTGGTGGCCTGAGGGGAGACATGGCTCAAGGCTTGTTGTCGCATTGAAGGCCCACTGTTGTGGTTCAGGGCCTTCTCAACTCTCTCCTTAATGGCAATATAGGTCTGCAAGGGCACATGCAAACCCAATACGTTACTTGAAAAACAAAAATTATGATTTCTTAGAGAGGCAACGAAGGCTCGAGCACCTTTCAATTAGAGCCAAGCAAGTCGAACGACACGTCAATTCCACATCAAAAGCATGAAACAGGGACAAGCTCTGTGCAACTCAATGGGAGAAAGAGCAAGTGAATGAACACATTTGTGTTGCAGCTATGCATTTACATCAGATGCGGATAATCAGTCAATTGATAAGTCGCACACACCATGCCGCCATACAACTCACCTGGGGTTTGCACCTCCCTGCCTCTTGAGGTGTTCCATCTTCAAGGGGGGGGAAGTAAAATATCCATGCATCATAACGCTTTTCAGCACTTATTTTCAGGTCCTTGCGGAGAACCTGAAGAACCGCGTCGGAGTCAGACCGTCCTGCAGGGGGTCAGCCGAGGGGTAGTCAACGAAGAGCACAAGATCTATGCCGACTTGTCGGTACTTATGGCAACAAACAACACATGCATAACTCATGCTCAGGTCAATGAGTTGTACATACCATGCAGCCTAGAGGGTGCCGTTATGGCTGAAGCAGAGCGCTAGCGCAGTAATGTGGAGCTCTAGCAGGCTTTGTGCGGCTGTCCCTTCACCTGTTAAGTTTGCATCCAGCCAAACATACCAAGTTTGTCGGCAATGTACACTGCCAAGTTCTCCACGGCGTCATTTGAGGGCCGGCTAGACGCACGAGGACAGGATACCATACTAGAACGGAGTTTGTTCGTAAGATGTATATGATCAATTTGAAATAGTCGAAGATTTATTGTCGCCAGTGCTCACAATAATTTCCCTGAAACCAGCAAGCAGCCAACGATGTGAATAGATAATAAATTTTGGTGCGTTTTGAAGGTGGAAGGTAGAGGACTGTGCAGGTGCTCAAACGGCTTGCACAAGCTCTTCTGTGCATGCAAAGTCAACATTAATGCTCAGCTGAGCAGCCTTGAGCCTCATGCACGCTTTATCATCCTACCAGAGGATCCTTGCTACAATGCGCTGTTTTTAAGCCACAAGCCTATAAGAATGTGAGGCATATGATGCTGCTGTCACCCTAGGGGGGTGATATGTAATGCCTTACATATCCCGGGATGGGCCCACTGACGCTTATGCCTCACCGCTCTCATCCCTTCTCTGACCCGACCAGGATCATGTCACTTGGGGAAGTCAGGCCCCTTGCTGGGTGGTCAGTGCCTTACAAGGCCACTTATTAGAGTGCTCTAGGAGTGCGTCAGAACCAGAAGGTCGTGGTAAATAAGAGCTCTTATAATTATCCTACATCGAACCCAGTCATAAAAAAAATTACTGACTACTTCTGAAGCAGTGCTTCATGTATGGAGTTTGATGAATGAATGGTTGGGAATGACACTTACCTGCCAGGACAGGAGCAAGCATACATCTTAGCACTTGCAAAACCATGCTGTGTACACCTAGGATAGACTCTGCCTCTCTGAGGGGCAGGGAGGTGATACCACAGAAGTACTTGCCCTAGTATTGCCTTGTGAGCAATTTATGTGCAAAATGCTTTTGCGCTATAAGAAGCATTGATGAGGAAGGGGAGATCCCGGATGCAAACAAGAAGGCTGTTGCTGACAGCAGCCCTGGAGAGTCTCTTGCGTATGAGCAAATTTGCAGAAAGATAGCTTAACTTGCATAGCCCATGGAATATCCAGTTAGAAATAGAAGAGGAAAGATGCACTGGCAGTCTGTCACGCATCATTTTGTCAGCAAAACTGTGTGCTCAAAATGTCTGTCAAAATGTAGCAGTTGTTGGTCGGATGATTTTGCTGATCCTAGATTATTGGTGGACCATGGCTCATACATGTCCTCCTGGTCTCAATGCACCACAGATCCAATATTGCTCTGATTATGGTGTGACAACCAGTTATTCCTTTTGTGGCTTTGAGGCTTCGTTTGTGGTACATTTGATTTCAGAAGAATTAACGGTCAGCGCTGCAATATGGCAGCATAAGCTCATAGTCTATAAGTCATAGGCGCTGGGGAGGGGGACAGCGGACCTCAGGGCATGAAAAAAGACTACACAAGAAGGGATACCCCTGTCAGCGTCGATTGAGGGGAGATTTTATAGCTGGTGCAACCACCAGGCAAACTCCCACCATCAAACAGGGAAGTGGAATGTCAGTGAGGGTCAATGACAAAAATCTAAGACTGAACAAATCAAAGGGTTCTGAAATGAGCCATGCGCTTTTTCTGCATTTTGCTTCGGCCACAATTAATGTCGCTCATTGAAGTAAGATTCATCTCTTCTGTCCACCTGCACATGTGCAAAATGGATTGTCACGCATTTGCTTAAAATACGAGGTATCTGTTCTGCGCTGAATTCCATGGCATGCATCTGCACAGGCTAATTAGACCTGACTAAATGGCTCAAAAGCCAAAGCCTGGCGTACCTTTTACTGGCATCTATGATTTTTGCTGCATGTTGAAGTGAATGTATGCCAAGCTCTCGTTTAAGTTTCCTCACATCATTCTGTCCAGGCCAAGCTTCTTGAGGTAAATTCAAGATGACGCTCCAATTATGACTCAGTTTGTGGTCCGTGCAATCCTCAGCTAGACTGCCTTTAAAGACTGCCTTTAAAATTTGTTTAGCAGGTACAGCTACATTTCCCATACCTTCACAATCGTGCCCCCTCTCTTACATAGCTTGAGTGCTTTGGGCAATCTGGAGCAAGTAAGAGCAAGGCTCCACGCTTGACACGTACTCATTTTTGTATTTTTGATCTAAATTGTTGATAAGTTGAGAGTAGTGATTTAGCTTTGCCCAATCACGAAAAGGTCCGACAACAAGGCGCCGATCCGCTGTGAGCCATCTTGGCTGCAAGAGAAGCTAGCTGAAAGCAATTCGGTTTTCTTGAGAATGATAAAGTGACAAATTGCCCTTCTTCCCTTCCAACAAGAGCAATTCGCGTGGCACTTACATGTCACCCCAATTTTTCCTTTGTTTTCTTTTACGTGGCCTGCCACCATCATGTATAAACAAGCAAAAGCAGCAGAAAACATATTAAAAGCCTGCCTGAATTTCGACATCCTCGTTGATGGCTTTAGTATGACCTTCAAAATTTGCCTGGAGGCACCAAAATCAAACAAGTCATGTGCGATTCCTCCAGGGACATGGGCACTCACGTGCAAAAACAAACGAACTGCACAATTGAATGCATTTTGGAACAGGAAATTTTGCTCTGCTCTTACAACCCTCGCGCCTTCCTCTTGAGCTGACAAAGTAGAATGGATCATCCATTTTGAAGCCACGATAGCTTTCATGTAGCAGCACAGTCTGCAATAAGCTTATGCAAGAGGAGGAGCTGGTAAAATTGGCTAAGGGCTCACAGGGCTTGTCACTTGGTCCTGGCTGAATTCAGGGTAGGAGCTGTACAACAGCACCAGCCTGGCACCTGGGTCAGGTGAGGTTGCTTATATGATTGTGACACTTCAAGTGGCTTCTTCTTCCTTTTGGACTGGCACTTAGTAACAATTGACCTATGCGTTTTCATCATTTGCACCAGATGTCACGCTCAAGACAGCCGTATAGAGCTCAATTCCAGCAAGAGGGAATATACAACTTATAGAAGACGAATGCTGTAAAAACAAACAGCCTGGACACCAGATGGAGACCTCTAGATAAACCTAGCAAACAGCATGAAATTCTTTGAGGGCTAAAAAACTCATCCTTCACATCATTCTTGTTGGAAGGTTCAAATCATATTGCACCATTTTAAAGAGCTTGGCCTTGATCCGCAAAGAGCCCATAAAACTGCTTTCAAATGACATGCCCACCGTGCATTGTGTGCACAAACTAAATGCGCTCTTGGACTGAGTACTCTCTAGCTCCCCACAAGTTATCTTTTCTGAAAGATGGAGGGGTCATTTCCAGACGATGTGTCTCCTTCTCCTTAATTGATGCAGGGAGCATCTTGCTGCCGCAGACGACCGGCGTATTTTTATTTTTTTCTTTTTTAATGGGGATCGGTTGTTTTTCTTCCTTTCCTTATGTGTGAGGAACACACCTTCATGATTGCCAAGCTGGCTTAGTCTCTCCTGTCCTTTCTCTCTCCAAAAGATTCGTTTATGAATCATAAATTATGATACAATCATTAGTCAACACAACCTAAACACAATTAAAAGATTGCAAGTCACATCTGTGAAAAAAGTACCGACGGAACCTCTCCCGCATAAGGTGTAAGTAAGTAAATATGATTAAGGCATGAATATTACTGGGAATTTAGAAAATGAAAAAGGGGCACACAAATGGAACAAGGGCAGTATAGTAAAGTCGCAGTGTGAAGAAAATGAAGAGGCAAAGTCATAATCATTATGGCTTGGCTATCCTCAAGAATTGTTAGAAGACGAGTTTCTTATCTCCGGCTTGCCTCTGCTTGCCCCTTCAAGCGCGCAGTTAGCTCATTGTCTATACCTTGGGTCTTGTTTTCCTGGAGAGGATGGGCTACTAGCGTACCCCTGTTGAGAGAGCAGCAGGCATTGAGTAGTAAGGCGTGGATCAGGAGAGACAAAATGCTGGAATGCAAATGCACTTGAAATTGCTCTACCATGCTTTTTATCTGTTAGGCGAACATGATTAATCTGGGGGTACACTGTGTGCAACAGCAAACAAGTGAGGAGTAATTTCTGATGCTTCATCAGGACCATCTGACTATAGCCAGCCAAACAACGAGATGGGCGGATTGCATGCTTGAAAAATTGGAATATTGGAGGAATCAATTTCCTGCTTGGGGGTCTGCTGCAGCTCTGGTCATTTCCTGTCTTTTGGCCTTGCTCACGAATATCGCCTCCAAGCTGGAGATTCAAGCAGTCCACAAAAAAGCAAACCCATGCATGGCCTATTTACAGAGGAGTGAAAGCAACATAGCAGGCATGATGCTGACTGCATGCACCAAGGGAGGGAGGGAGAACAAGCTTATGCTCTGCGTTAATTTTCAGTTGTAATGCAGGCCAGCAGGCATACAACTGAAGCATTAGGTGTGCCACACAGCATCCCAGTGTCCTTCATTGTCTTAAGCTGGCAAAGCAGGAACACAGTCATGATTCATTTTAAGACACAGCTGTACGCCTGTTGTTCAAGACTTTTTAAACCTTGCTTAAGGGCTGCCTGCTCATACCTCATGGCAGCTTGCCAGTGTGCATCACCCCTGCCCTCTTGGATGTCTCTAATAATCGCAGCAAGGCGCGCTTGCCTTCCAGAGGCTGTCCTCTGCAAATGCAGGCATACCTCATGTAAGTTTAACCTTTGATTCCAGGCTTAAATGCCCTAAGGTGTGAGGCGATTAAGAGCTTTTAACCCCTGCATTCCTCTCACGCACTACATGCATGCATGTGCAGGGGATGCAGAAGCGGTTCAGTGCAAGAAGGGTCCTCTCCTTCTTGAGGCGCTGCTCACTGATTAGGCATGCAAAGAAATGACCTACACTGGTGCTCACTACATGCAAGAATCAAGCACCTTATCACTGACTGAGAGCGCTGAAAGTCCAGAATGTCTAGAGAGAAATGTAATGATTCAGAGACTCGTGCCCCCAGTTATTCGCTGGTACAAAGCCGGTGGAAAGAGTTAAGTGTGCTTTCCTTTTTGCCAAATGCATGTGTAAACATGTGTTCACACACAAATGACCGCGTGCACAGCACAGCACAGCACACATACACACACACACACACACACACACACACACACACACACACACACACACACACACACACACACACA
>LFCJ01000091.1_pt1 | contig 47563 bp, 49 predicted proteins | sample 643141 | NCBI WGS metagenome assembly LFCJ01 (sample SAMN03766243, study PRJNA286221) | soda lake metagenome | biome: soda lake; feature: Kulunda steppe; material: water; isolation source: sample B1-Br-g2 brine of Lake Bitter-1 | place: Russia: Kulunda steppe | collected 2010-07
TAGTCCCGGGCGGATTCGAACCGCCGTCCTGAGCTGTCTTCCGTGACGGACAGAGCCGAGCACGTCCAAAGGCTCAGATGATTGGCCACTACACCACGGGACTCTGCATCCGTGCTTTTCACTCGTCGGTACAATAGTGTTACTTTTCGGGCTCGGTCGAAACCTTGATCGAACCCGCCTCCACGCGGCGGTGGCAAGAGCGACAGAGCGAGATGACATTCGCAAGGGTATGTGCCTCCGCCGGCCGATCGAACGATCGGACGGGCCGCACGTGATGGACATCGGGATTGCGCCCGAGTTGGTCAGCGTCCACGCCACACTGTTGACACTCATAATCGTCTCTCTCGAGCGCCTGTCGCCGAATTCGCCACCACGATCGACCGTATTCGATCGGGCCACCCTCCCACTGGTGGTGGTCTGGGCCGACGACGTGTTCGGAGAGCCACTCGCCGTGACACTCGCGGGAACAGAACACGCCTTGGCTCCGATTTGCCACCCGAGAGGGGACGCCTTCCAGTTCGGTTTCACAATAGTGACATGGTACAGAGATCCGCTCGCCCGGTTCTGACGGGTTTTCCGGGAGAAGTCCCTCCGCTGATTCGACACAATCAGGGCAGTAGATTCCGTCTTTATTCGAAGGATAGAACGAAAACGAGTCCCCACAGGTTGCACACGTCGCAGTTTGGGTTGCACCACTCCAGTTCCCGTTGTGCTTCCCCGCATTCGGATTACAGTTCTCACAAAACGATCGACGAGCCTTTGAATCGTAGAACTCGGTTCCACACCCCTTGCAAGTTCGGTTCGGCAACGGATCACCGTTGACCTTCGTATGATGCTGGCGCATTCCCTGCACCGTTCGGAGCGATTTGCCACACGTCGGACACTCCATAGCCGGGTTGGCCGCGCCATCGCAAATAAACTCACGAACGGACAACTACTTTCCCCACGCGTCAACTGCAGGGCCGGCTCTAATCGCAGCAGGCAGTTCAGACCGTGTCGATCGTGTGAGCTACGATGCTCTGCAAAGGAATACGAAGATCCCGCCAGGCATCGCCAGGTTTCCGAAAAACACGAAGCGCTACCCCAATCAGATCGACGCTCGGGACAGACTACAGGTAGCCTTCTTCTGCCAGCCGATCGATCCCTTCTGTTAGCCGCTCTTCGCTGGCGGCGTAAGAGATTCGGGCGTAGCCGGGCGTGCCGAACGCGCTACCGGGGACCGTAGCGACGTGGGCGTCCTCGATTGCGCCCTCACACCATGCCTGATCATCGTCGTCGACGGGGAGCATCATGTAGAACGCACCCTCCGGAACGGCGACGTCGACGCCGTGGTCGGCGAGCAGGTCGACGACGAGGTCGCGTCGCTTTTCGAACGCCTCGGTCATCTCGACGACTGCCTCGTCGGTGTTCTCTAAGGCCTCGACACCGGCGTGCTGGACGAAGTTCACCGCCGAGGAGACCGAATGGCTGTGGAGTTTGCCCGCCTGATCGATCAGCTCCTCGGGGCCGGCGAAGTAGCCCAGCCGCCAGCCGGTCATCGAGTAGGCTTTCGAGAAGCCGTTGACCGTGATCGTGCGATCGGCCATTCCCTCGAAGGTGCCCAGACTCGTCATCTCGGTATCGTACGTGATCTCCTTGTAGATCTCGTCGGAGACGACAGTGATGTCGTGTTCGACGGCGAGATCGCGGACGCCTTCGAGCGCTGCATCGGAGTAGACGGCACCGGTCGGGTTCGAAGGCGAGTTGATGACCAGGAGTGTCGTCTCGTCCGACACTGCTGCTGCGAGGTCGTCGAGTGCCGGTTCAAGTTGGAAATTGGAGTCAGAAAGATCGACACGGGTCAGTTCGCCGCCGGCCATTTTCACCATCGCCTCGTAGGAGACCCACGCCGGGTCGAGCAGGACGACCTCGTCACCGTCTTGGATAAGTGCCTGGACGATCTCGTAGAGGGCCTGTTTTGCGCCGGGCGTGACGATGACCTCGTCCGTGGTGTGTTCTAAGCCGTCGTCGGCGAGTTTGTCGACGATCGCTTCGCGCAGTTCGAGGATCCCGGCGGAGGTCGTGTATCCCGTGTGGCCGGCATCCATCGCGTCCTTGCCCGCCTGGGTGATGTTCTCTGGGGTCGGGAAATCCGGTTCGCCTACGCTCAGGTCGACGACGTCTGCGCCTTCAGCTTCGAGTTTGGTGGCGAGTGCGGAGATTGCAAGCGTTGCGGACGGTTCAACTCGGGTCAGACGATCGGTGAATTCCATGGTCATGGATCGAAATCTGTATGGTAGCTACGGGTACGGGGTCGGTTGTCGGTGTTAGTCCTGTGGATCGGGGAGTTCGGAGACGAGATCGAGTGCGCTTTCGACGGCTTTCGCCGCGTTGTCGACGCGCTCGCGGGCCTCTGCAGCGGACATTCCAGGGCCTGTCACGCCGAGTGTCACAGGTGTATCACGCTCAAGGCTCACGTCTGTGAGCCGCTGGGCGGCCGCATCGGTGATGACCTGATCGTGGTCCGTATCACCGGTGATCACCGCGCCAATGACGGCGACGGCATCGACGGCGTCGAGACGGGCGAGACGGTCGGCTGCCAGCGGTGCGTCGTAGACGCCGGGCACGTGGACCGTGTCGTACACGTCGACATCAGCGTCGCTCGCGGCTGCCGTGGCCTCCTGCTCCATCTGCTCGGTGATCGGCCGGTTGAACTCCGCGACCACCAGTCCGAGCGTGGTCATACGCGAGCGGTAGGGTGGACGGGTAAAAGAGGTACCGTTCTCGACCGACGAGTGAGCGTCGAGGCACGCCCCACGGCGCTTCTGACGGCCACCGTCTGCGGCGAGGCGTTTTCTGCAGGATCAAACCAAGACATATGATGTTATGCTGGTAAATCAACTGAGAAATGAGGATGGAACAAATGAAGATGAGACGGTACAGATTCGGGACCCTCGTCGAGGCGATCGCTGTGACACAGGAGATGAGGCAGCCGACGGCGACAGCATAGAAGATGACACAGCCGACGACGGCACTGCAGACAGTGGCACAGCCGACAACGCCCCGCAGACAGTGTCATGGCCGACAACGCCCCGAAGACGACGACACACCCGATAATCAGACCCCTGATGACGGCACAGATAACCAGACGACTGACGACAGTGTCCCTGGACTCGTCGCAGTCGCGGCAGTTGCCAGTCTACTTGCAGTGGCCTTCCTCGTCGCCCGCCGATCGAACTAACGGATCCTGACAGGAGCGGACGGCCGATGGACACAGTACGCAACGCCCTTGTGAAGTCGAAGTGAGAATTCTTAAGCGCGGGCGAAGCCAACTGGCGCGCAATGACAACGCTTCAGACGCCAGGACCGACGATTGGCGTCGTCGGCGGGGGCCAGCTCGGGCGAATGCTTGCGGAGGCTGCAGCGCCGCTCGGGGTCGAACTCGTCGTGCTCGATCCGACACCGGACTGTCCGGCCGCACCGGTCGCCCGCGACCAGATCGTCGCCGACTTCGACGACGAAGCAGGGATTCGCGAACTCGCCGCTCGCGCGGACGTACTCACGTTCGAGATCGAACTCGCAGACCAAGAAGTCCTCGAACGCGTGAGCGAGGAGTCGGGAACGCCGGTTCACCCAAAACCGTCGACGCTGCGGACGATCCACGACAAACTCGTCCAGAAGCGCGCGCTCGAAGAGGCGGGGGTGCCGGTGCCACCGTTTCGCAAGGTTGAGGATGCCGACGATATTCGGGCAGCGATCGACGACTACGGCGCGCCGGTGATGCTCAAGGCCCGGACGGGCGGGTACGACGGCCGCGGAAACGTCCCCGTCGACTCGAAGAGCGATGCCGACGACGCGATCGAGTCGGTTGCCGGTCCCGCAATGGTCGAAGCGTTCGTCGACTTCGAGCGCGAGGTTTCCGTTATTGCCACCAAGGGAGATGACGAGATTGCCGTGTTCCCCCTCAGTGAGAACATCCACGAAGACGAAATCCTCCGTGAGACGATCGTTCCAGCGGGATCGAGCGATGAGGTAACCGATCGTGCTCGTGACGTCGCGGCCGATGTCCTTGAGGTGATGGACGGACGCGGTGTCTACGGAATCGAACTCTTCGAGACAAGCGAGGGTGAGATCTTGCTCAACGAGATTGCGCCACGGCCGCACAATTCAGGCCACTGGACGATCGAGGGGGCTGAAACGTCCCAGTTCGAGCAGCATATCCGGGCGGTACTCGGGTGGCCACTCGGCGCGACAAGCCTGCGCGCGCCGACGGTTTCGATGAACCTCCTCGGCGACGTCACAGAGCCACAAGATGCAACGTTACACGGCGTCGATCGAATCCTCGAGAAACCCGCTGCAAACCTTCACTGGTACGGCAAGCGACAAACCCGCCCCTTGCGAAAGATGGGGCACGTGACACTGACAGCCCAGGAACCGACCGACGACCTGCTCTCGATCGTCCGGGAGCTAAAAGAGACCGTGACGTTCACGGATGAGTGACTCCAACCGAGTGCCAATGAGCGAACGTGTCTCCGAGTTGATCGATCGACTGTATCGTGAAGCTGATCAGGACCGGCCGACGGAAGAAACTCCCGAGGTGGGAATCGTCATGGGGAGCGATTCGGATCTCGAGGTGATGTCGACTGGTGGTCGGCGTCGTGGCGCGTACGACGCCTTCGTCGACGAACTCGGCTTCGCCGAACAGACCGACTACGAGAACCCACCCGAGCAGCGGTTTACGTTCGAGACCTACGTCACCTCTGCCCACAGAACGCCGGAGCTAATGACGGCGTACGCCGAGACGGCCGAGGATCGTGGACTCGATGTAATCATCGCGGGCGCGGGCGGAAAGTCCGCCGATCTGCCAAACATGACCGCCTCGATTGCCTACCCGCTGCCGGTGATCGGGGTCCCAGTCCAGGAAAAATCCGTCAACAGCGTCATCGGGATGCCGACCGGCGCGCCGCTGGTCGCGGTCGACGCGGGCAAGTCGTTCAATGCAGCGCTGTCCGCAGCCCAGATTCTCGCCCGCCAGCACGAACCAGTGCGCGACCGACTCATCGCCTACCACGAAGCGCTCAAAAACGACGTCGGTAACGTATCAAAGGAGCTACACGACCGAGGGACCGACGGATTTTCCAAGCGGTGACCACCGCCATACTGGGGGGTACCGGGCAACACTGTTTTTTTAGTCGGCCGACAGTTCGTTGCGTGGCTCTTCGGGGAGAGATGGTGATACCGGGTGCGTGAGTGGTATTACGCATCCGTTCCCCGTTTCGGTATCAATATACACTATGCGAAAAGCTTTTAGCTTAGTTTTATTCAACTGAACGCGGCGCTTCCCCGGGGTTTGGGCTCAAAAAGAACAATCAATCCTTATATGCGTGCGGTTTGAATCCTCGAACGTTACGGAGATGAATGATTGGATCGCCATTGGGGCGCTGGCGCTCGTGGGACTGTTGATACCGTTCAGTATGATGGCGGTATCGTATCTCCTGCGTCCGAGTGTTCCCGAAACGAGTAAACGTGCCACCTACGAGAGTGGTGAAGTTCCGACTGGCGGGACGCGCATCCGGTTCAACATCCAGTACTACATGGTTGCGCTTCTGTTCGTCGTCTTCGACATCGAGACCGTCCTGCTGTTCCCGTGGGCGGTTGTCTACCAGGACGCACTCGCAGCCGAGGAGTACGGGTTGCTCCATGCGCTCGGGCCGATGTTGCTGTTCGTCGCCATCTTGCTCGTCGGGCTTGCGTGGGCATGGCGAAACGGTGCCGTACAGTGGGCACAGACGCCCCAACAGATCGAGTCCGGAACTGATCGACAATGAGTAGCGATAATCCACGGCAGGACATCTACGAGAGTACCGCCCCGTCGACGGACACCCGCGAGTCGCGGATGGGTGCCGGCGTCGACGACCGTTTTAATTCCAAGCTTCGTGAGGCCTTTGGCGCATCACCGTTCATTCTCACGAAGTTCGACAAGTTCATGAACTGGGTTCGTGGGAACTCGATGTTCATGCTGCAGTTCGGGATTGCCTGTTGCAGTATCGAAATGATCCACACGTACGCGATCAAACACGACCTCGATCGGTTCGGGGCCGGCGTGCCCCGGGCCTCGCCGCGACAGGCTGACGTGATGATCGTCCCCGGAACGATCGTCTCGAAGTTCGGCCCGCGCATGAAGCGGGTCTACGACCAGATGCCAGAACCAAAGTTCGTCGTCGGCATGGGATCGTGTACAATCTCCGGCGGCCCGTTCCAGGAAGGGTACAACGTCGTTAAGGGTGCCGAAGAGATTATCCCGATCGACATCCACGTCCCCGGCTGTCCACCGCGGCCGGAAGCGCTCGTCTACGGCGTGATGAAACTCCAGGAACGGATCCGGAACGGCGAGACTTCGCCCGTCGTCGTCAAACCCTACGAACTCGAGGAGTTCGGTGATCTCGAACGGGACGAACTCGTCCAGAAGCTCGCAAGCGAGATCAATGAAGACGATCTGGTCATGCGGTACAACTGGGCTGATTCGCCATGAGCACCGGGAAAGAACTCGACCCAGGCCGCCCAGTCGAGCTCACCGAAGACGAGCTCACAGCCCTGATCGGCGATCGCACACTGGAACGTGACGATCACCTGAACGCACCTGGGTTCGTCATCCGGCCGGACGATGTCCAGAGTGTGCTCTCCGACCTCAAGGAGGAGGCTGGCTTCGATCATCTCTCCTGTCTCACCGCACAGGAGTATCCGGATCGGTACGAGTCGATCTACCACTTAAAGAAGTACGCCGATCCGACCCAGGAAGTGTCGATCGTCGTCCCGACGACGACGGACGATCCGGTGAGCCAGTCGGCTGAACCCGTCTTCCGGACGGCAGACTGGCACGAACGCGAAGCGTTCGACCTCGTCGGAATCGATTACGAGGGCCACCCCGACCCGCGCCGGATTCTCCTCCCGGAGACCTGGCAGGGCCATCCGCTCTCGCGGGGCTACGATCAGGAGAAACCCCAGATCGTCACGCTTTCCGAGCACGCGAATCCGATCCAGCCCGACCACCACGACACCGAGTCGGACACGATGTTCCTCAACATCGGTCCCCACCACCCGGCGACTCACGGTGTCCTCCACGTCAAAACCGTCCTCGACGGCGAGACGGTCGTCGACGTCGACCCTGACGTCGGCTACCTCCACCGCTGTGAGGAGCAAATGTGCCAGCAGGGCACCTACCGCCACCAGATCATGCCCTACCCCGATCGGTGGGACTACGTTTCCGCAGGGCTGTTAAACGAGTGGGCATACGCGCGTACGGCAGAGGATCTGGCAGATATCGAGGTTCCCGAATACGCCCAGATCATCCGGACGATGGGCGCAGAGCTGTGCCGAATCGCCTCGCACATGCTCGCACTCGGGACCTTCGCACTGGACGTCTACGGCGACTTCACCGCCATCTTCCAGTACGCCTTCCGCGATCGGGAGGTCGTCCAGGACATTCTGGAGGATCTCACCGGCCAGCGACTGATGTTCAACTACTTCCGCCTGGGCGGGGTTGCCTGGGATCTCCCCGAACCACGAGAGGAGTTCTTCGAGAAGACCCGCGACTTCCTCGACGAGCTTCCGGCGAAAGTCGCGGAATACAACGCCATGATCACCTCGAACGAGATTTTCCAGATCCGGTGTATGGACACCGGGATACTGGAACCCGAGGTGGCCAAGCAGTACGGCTGTACGGGCCCCGTCGCCCGCGGGTCGGGCGTCGACTACGACCTTCGCCGGGACGACCCCTACGGCTACTACGACGAACTCGACTGGGACGTCGTCACTGAGGACGGCTGTGACAACTACAGCCGCGTTCTCGTGCGCATGCAGGAAGTCGAAGAATCCGCAAAAATCATCGAGCAGTGTGTTGAACTGCTCGAATCGTGGCCAGAGGACGATCGAACCGTCCAGGCCAACGTCCCACGAACGCTCAAACCGGACGCCGATACCGAGGTCTACCGCGCCGTCGAAGGCGCAAAAGGCGAACTCGGGATCTATATCCGATCGGACGGCACCGACAAACCGGGTCGATTCAAGATCCGGAGTCCATGCTTCCACAACCTCTCGGCGCTCGCAGAGATGGTCGAAGGCGAGTACATTCCTGATCTGGTCGCTTCACTTGGGAGTCTCGACATCGTCCTTGGGGAGGTGGACCGCTAGGAATGGTGGGTGCAATACCGACTGTCCCGTTACAGGACACGGTGTTACTCCCCGAGCGACTCGGCGAGCTAACCGGCCTCGATGGCTTTGGGCTCGCCGGCGAGCTCGTCGCGACGTTCATTGCTGCGGCGTTCGTCGGGAGTCTGATGCTCGCCATGACCGGCGTCGCCGGACCGTGGGCGAAACGGAAAATCACCGCGGCGTTTACCGATCGGATCGCAGTCAACCGACTCGGTCCCGCGGGGATCTTTATTATCGTCGCCGACTCGGTCCGACTGCTCTCGAAAGAGAACATCATCCCTGAAGACGCCGATCGGCCGGCCTACGACCTTGCGCCGCTGGTGATCGCGTTTTCGGCGCTGCTTGGCTTTGCCGTTATCCCGATGGGATCGGGGATCCACCTCGCCGATCCCGAGGTCGGGCTGGCCTACGTCTTCGCGGTCGCCGGGATCGCGAGTGTTGGCATGGTGATGGCTGGCTACGCCTCTGCAAACAAGTACTCGATGCTCGGTGGCCTGCGAGCGGTCGCCCAGAACATCGCCTACGAGATTCCGCTCGTCATCACCGGGATGTCGGTCGTGATCTTCGCTGGGACGTTGCAGATGAGCGAAATCGTCGCTGTCCAGCAACAGACGCTCGTGGACCTCGGCGTCGTCACGATTCCGGCGTGGTTCGCGATCGTGAACCCGTTTGCGTTCGTCCTCTTTTTATTGGCGAACTTCGCCGAGGTCGGTCGGAACCCCTTCGACACGCCGGAGGCACCGACCGAACTCGTCGCCGGATTCCAGACTGAGTACTCCTCGGTCTATTTCGTCCTGATCTATCTCGGGGAGTTCCTCCACATCTTCCTCGGCGGTGCGATCATTGCGACGATTTTCCTCGGTGGGCCAGCCGGGCCCGTCCTGCCGGGCATCGTCTGGTTCATCATCAAGATCTGGGCGGTGTTCTTCCTGACCCAGTGGCTCCGATCGGCGGTGCCACGGGTTCGAATCGACCAGCTAATCGAGATTGGCTGGAAAGGACTGCTCGTCCTTTCGTTCGCTAATCTCGTGCTTACCGCGATAATCGTGGGTGTGATCACATGATCGGACTACTCAAATCGATGGCGACGACGATGAAACACGCACTGGACGGCTCGACGTTTACCGTCGAGTATCCAGAGACCGCACCGGACGTCTCACCGCGGTTCCGTGGCGTCCACAAGTTCAGCCAAGAGCGGTGTATCTGGTGTCGCCAGTGTGAGAACGTCTGTCCGAACGATACGATTCAGATCGTCATGGACGACCAGCGCAACGGCGAACAGTACAACCTCCACATCGGCCAGTGTATCTACTGTCGACTCTGTGAGGAAGTGTGCCCGGTCGACGCCATCTTGCTCACCCAGAACTTCGAGTTCACCGCAGACACGAAACACGACTTCGTCTACAACAAAGAGCAGTTGAAGGCCGTCCCGTGGTACAAGGACATCGATCCGCTCGAGTCCCGCGAACCCGATCGGGGTGCGTGGATCGGCGAGGGTGAGGGGGAGGTCGATTATCAGTGATGGGTCGCCCGTCCCACCCAAACGGGCCACTACTACAACAATGACATACGAGCTGATCGCATTTACGCTGTTCGCGTTCGTCACGCTCGCCAGTGCACTCGGCGTCGTGCTGTTGCGCGACCCGTGGCACTCGGCGCTCATGCTTGGCGTCGCGCTGATCAGCATCGCGGTACACTACGTGATGCTGGCAGCCGAGTTCGTCGCAATGATGCAGATTCTCGTCTACGTTGGCGGGGTACTCATCCTCATCACGTTCGCGGTGATGCTGACCCAGCGCGAACAAACGGCGGACGCGGAGTCCGACGAGGTGGTACAGACATGACGAGCGGGCCACAACTCAGACTTGGACAGAGCCTGGCACCCGGCCTTTTAGCTGTCGGCCTGTTCGTGATGATGGCGCTAATCGTCCTGAATACGGGCTTTGAGGCGATGACCGGCTTTCCCGAGGGCGTCGCAATCACGTCCGCACTCGGCTACGCGATGTTCGACTTTACCGCACTGCAGGCCAGAGAAGGGGTTCCGGGTACCGAACCGTTTCTCGTCTCGTTCCTGCTGATCGCGATCGTCTTAGACGCCGCACTCGACGCCTCGCTCGTCCTCGCGAAACGCGAAGAGGAGGGCGAACCGGTCGTTGCACTGTCGAGTTCGGAACAGGACACAAGCGTTGGCACACCGAGTGGCGATTCGACGAGCGGACGGGCGGGCGACCAGGCAGTCGCTGACGGCGGCACCGCCGGAGGTGACGATCGATGACGGTCGGGGTCGAATACTACGTGTTGTTGTCGATGGCCCTGTTTTCGATCGGGCTCTTTGGCATCCTGACCCGTCGCAACGCACTGATGTTCTTGATGTCCGTTGAGCTCATGCTGAACGCGGCGAACATCAACCTGATCGCGTTCGCGTTCTACCACGGCAACCTTACGGGGCAGGTGTTCTCCCTGTTCGTGATCGCGCTTGCTGCTGCTGAGGTCGCCGTCGGACTCGGAATCATCCTGGTACTGTACCGTAACTTCCGTGATGTCGACGTCACGGTCCCAACGACGATGAGGTGGTAAGATGGAAGGTGTATTCGAATTCGCTCCGGCGATCGCATTGTTCCCGTTGGCAGCGTTCGTTATTGCGCTTGCCTTCGGCAACTATTTACCAAAGAAAGGAGCGATTCCGGGGATCGTCGCGACGGGCGGCTCGCTGGTCCTGTCGATCCTGATGGCCGTGGCCGTCGCAAGTAGCGACGACGGCTTCTATCAGACGACGCTCTATGAGTGGGCGGCCGGTGACGTCGCCAGCGAGACCGGTGTCGAAGGGATCTCCTTTACATTCGGGATCCTGATCGATCCGCTCGCAGCACTGATGCTCGTGATCGTCTCGCTGGTCGCCTTCCTCGTCCACGTATTCAGCCTCGGCTACATGAACGACGAGGGCGAGACCGGCCTCCCGCGATACTACGCCGGGCTCGGACTCTTTACGTTCAGCATGCTCGCGTTCGTCTACGCGGACAACCTGCTGATGGCGTTCATGTTCTTCGAGCTCGTTGGACTGTGTTCGTTCCTGCTGATCGGGTTCTGGTTTCGTACCCGATCGGCTCCGTCGGCAGCGAAGAAGGCGTTTCTCGTCACCCGCTTCGGTGACTACTTCTTCCTGATCGGCGTGGTCGCGATCGCGGCGACGTTCGGGACGCTGCAGTTCGCCGGCGAGGAATCGTTCATCGCAGCTGCGGACACGGCGATCGCCGACGACGCGACACTGTTCGGCTTCGGTGCCGAAACGTGGGTGACGATCACTGGCCTACTCGTCCTCGGTGGCGTCCTCGGGAAGTCAGCGCAGTTCCCGCTGCACACCTGGCTGCCTGACGCCATGGAGGGTCCGACGACCGTCTCGGCGCTGATCCACGCGGCGACGATGGTCGCAGCAGGTGTCTACCTCGTTGCCCGGATGTTTGGCTACTACGCACTCTCCCCGACGGCACTCGCGATCATCGCGTTCGTCGGCGGCTTCACCGCCCTGTTTGCGGCGACGATGGGTGTCGTCAAAGACGATATCAAACAGGTGCTTGCCTACTCGACGATCAGCCAGTACGGCTACATGATGCTCGGGATGGGTGTCGGCGGCTACGTCGCCGGCGTCTTCCACCTGATGAACCACGCTTTCTTCAAAGCGCTCCTGTTCCTCGGTGCCGGCTCGGTCATCATCCTGATGCACCACGAACAGGACATGTGGAAGATGGGCGGGCTCAAGGACAAAGCGCCCGTCACCTACTGGACGTTCGTCGCCGGCGCGCTCGCACTCGCGGGAATCGTCCCCTTCTCGGGCTTCTGGTCGAAAGACGAGATCCTCTACGATGCCCTGATCGTCGGCATCGAAGAGCCCCTGATTCTCGGCGCTTACGCGATGGGACTGCTCGCCGTCTTCTTCACCGGCTTCTACACCTTCCGGATGGTCTTCCTGACCTTCCACGGTGAGCCCCGGTCGGAAGCGGCCGAGAACCCACACGGTGTCGGCTGGAGTATCAAGCTCCCACTCGTGACACTCGGGATTCTCGCGACGATCGCCGGCGCAGTGAATCTCGCACCGGTCGGTAAACTCGCGAACGTGGACATCATGTTCCTGCAGGGATGGCTCGAAGGCGGCGTCGATGGGGCGACGTACGTTGCCTACTCCGAGGCGATCGGCGAGGTGTACGCGACCGGCGTCATCGGGACAGAAGAGACGACCGTGTTGGCCGCTGCTGGTCTCTCACTGCTGCTTGCCTTTTCGGGAGCCGGCGCAGCCTGGAAGCTCTACAACGTTCCCGAGCCGGTCGCCCACAAAGAGCGACTCGGGAGTCTCGGCGACGTTGCCGAGGCCAACTACTACCAGGACGAGTATCAGGTCTGGCTCGCAGAGCGGGTGACGCTCCCGCTGTCGCGTGCAGCCGATCGATTCGACCAGACCGTTATTGACGGCAGTGTCAACGGTGTCTCGACGGCCAGTCTGTTCGGTAGTAGCCGGATAAAGCGGCTGCAGACGGGAATCGTGACGAACTACGCGGCACTGCTGGTAACTGGCTTTATCCTGTTACTACTGGTGCTCGGCATCCTCGGTGGGTGGTTCCTATGATGATTGAAGCACTGATCGCTGTCACGTTGGTTGGCGCGCTCGTAACGTTCGTCGCGCCAAATCGTATCGCCGGCAAACTGGCCTTCGCCATCAGCCTGATTCCAGCGGCGCTCAGCCTCTGGCTGTTCGCCGCCTTCGACGGCAGCGGGAACGCACTGCTCGACGGCGAACTCGCCTTCGAGTCGCAGTTCGAGTGGATCCAGTTTGGCGACTACGCCATCACCTGGTTCGTTGGGATCGACGGCATCAGTCTACCGCTTGTCGTCCTGACGACGATCCTGACCAGCCTCGCGATCATGAGTTCGTGGACGCCGATCGACGAACGCGAGTCCCAGTTCTACGGACTCCTCCTCTTCATCGAGGCGAACCTGATCGGCGTCTTCACGGCGCTGGATTTCTTCGTCTGGTTCATTTTCTGGGAGGCAGTCCTGATCCCGATGTACCTGCTGATCGGTATCTGGGGCGGCCCACGCCGGAAGTATGCCGCGATCAAGTTCTTCGTCTACACGAACGTCGCGTCGCTGGTGATGTTCGGTGCGTTCATCGCACTCGTCTTCGGGCTCGGTGACGCCGTCACGAGCTTTGCACTGCCAGAAATCGCGACGGCGATGCTCAACGGCGGCCCAGACGGGTTCCTCGGCGTCGACGGCACGACGCTTACCTCACTGGTGTTTATCGCGATGTTCCTCGGCTTTGCAGTGAAGGTTCCAATCGTCCCCTTCCACACGTGGCTTCCCGACGCCCACGTCGAGGCCCCGACGCCGGCCTCCGTCTTGCTGGCCGGCGTCCTGCTGAAGATGGGGACCTACGCGCTCTTGCGATTCAACTTCACCATGTTCCCCGATCAGGTCGCGGCCTACGCTGTGCCGATCGCCGCGATCGCGGTGATCAGCGTCATCTACGGCGCGATGCTCGCACTGGCCCAGACCGACCTGAAGCGGATCGTCGCCTATTCGTCTGTCTCTTCGATGGGCTACGTCATCCTCGGGCTGGTCGCCTACACCCAGTTCGGGGTCGGCGGGGCGACGTTCCAGATGGTCTCGCACGGCCTGATCTCCGGACTGATGTTCATGGCTGTCGGCGTCATCTACAACGCCACCCACACCCGGATGGTCACCGACATGTCCGGCATGGCCGATCGGATGCCCGTCGCTGTCGGCATCCTCGTCGCTGGCGCGTTCGGCTACATGGGGCTGCCGCTCATGTCCGGGTTCGCTGCGGAGTACTTCATCTTCTTTGGCTCGTTCGGAGCCGACTTCGCCTACGCGCCGCTGGTGACCGGGCTGGCGATGTTCGGCATCGTCATCGTTGCCGGCTACCTGCTGTTTGCGCTCCAGCGGACCGTCTTTGGACCGTACAGCCTGGAAACCGACTACGAGGTGAGTCGGGCGCCGCTGCACGACATCGCACCGATGTTCGTCCTGCTTGGCCTCATCATCGCACTCGGTGTTGCACCCGAACTGATCTTCGAGATGATAACCGACGCAGTTGATCCGGTCATCGCGAACGGAGGTGAGCTGTAATGGCACTGCTCGAACTACCCGACTGGACCGCACTCGCTCCGGCACTGCTGTTGGCAGCGACCGCGATGGCACTGTTCATCATCGACAGTTTCTCGCCCCGATCGACGAATCGGGCCCTGCTCGCTGGCACGTCGGTCGTCGGCTCGCTGACCTCGCTTGCCGTCGCCGTCTGGTTCCTGTCGGCAGGCGTCGGGAGGCCTGGGTTCGAGGGACGGGGTGTCATCGAACTGTTCGGCGGCCAGCTGGTCGTCGACCAGATGGCGCTGTTCTTCATGATCCTCATCGCAATCGTGACGGCGCTGGTCTCGATCGCGAGCTACGACTACCTACAGGATCACACCTACCAGGCCGAGTACTACTCGCTGATACTGCTTGCAGCGACAGGGATGGCGACGATGGCCGTCGCCAACAGTCTCGTCACGATCTTCATCGCGCTCGAACTGGCGAGCCTGCCGTCGTACGCGCTCGTCTCGATTCTCAAGGACAACCGCGGGAGCGTCGAAGGTGGCCTGAAGTACTTCCTGATCGGCGCGCTCTCGTCGGCGATCTTCGTCTATGGGATCTCACTGGTCTATGGCGCGACCGGGAGCATGCAACTCGATGCAATCGCGACTGCGATCGTCGGGGGCGATGCTGATGCTTACGGTGGGCTCCTCGGCCTCGGCATCCTCATGCTCATCGGTGGCTTCGCGTTCAAGACCGCAAGTGTGCCATTTCACTTCTGGGCGCCCGAAGCGTACGAGGGTGCGCCCGCACCGATCAGCGCGTTCCTCTCCTCGGCTTCGAAGGCCGCTGGCTTCGTGATCGCCTTCCGCGTGTTCACGACCGCCTTCCCGCTCGACGCAACGACGACCGTGATCGGTATCGAGTGGACCTGGGCGTTCGTCATCCTCGCGATCGTCACGATGACGGTCGGCAACTTCGCGGCAGCGACCCAGGACAACGTCAAACGGATGCTCGCCTACTCGTCGGTCGGTCACGCGGGCTATGCACTGATCGGCCTGGCAGGGCTCACTGCTGCTGGCGGGGAACTCGTGATGGGCGCGGCCATGATGCACCTGCTGGTCTATGGCTTCATGAACACGGGTGCGTTCCTGTTCGTCGCGCTGGCAGAACACTGGGGCGTCGGTCGTACCTTCGAGGACTACAACGGACTCGCCTCGCGGGCACCGATCGCCTGCGTCGCGATGACGGTGTTCATGTTCAGCCTCGCGGGCATTCCGCCCTTTGGCGGCTTCTTCAGCAAGTACTTCCTGTTCACCGGAGCGATCGGTGTCGGGAGTACGGCAATGCTCGTCGTCGCCGCCGCGTTGGTCGTCAACAGCGCGCTCTCGCTGTACTACTACTCGCGGCTGGTGAAAGCACTCTGGATCGAGGAGCCGATCGTGACGCGGGACGCACTCGCACAACCGACCGGACTCTACGCAGCGATCGTCTTCGCTGCCGTCATGACCGTCCTCATTCTACCAGGATTCGGACCGGTCGCCGACGCCGCACTCGAAGCTGCGGCTGGCGTCCTCGTCTGATCGGCTCCGATCGCCGACCCGGTAGCTTTTACTCGTCGTAGTGGCAAGCCGCGGTATATGGTTTTTCGGCTGGTGCTCGGGTGTGGAACTGTCGGCCGTCAGGTGGTCGAGGAACTTGCAACCACCGACGATCGGCTGCTCGTTATCACCGACGACGAGAGCACCGTCGAAACGCTGCGCGACGAGAGCATTCCGGCTCGCTACGGCGATCCGACGGATCGGTCGGTCCTCACCGGAGTCGACTCACCGGACGTGCTCTTCGTCGCCGGCGACCGGACGGATATCAATCGGATTGCGCTCGAACATGCCAGCGATCTCTTTCCCTCGTCGTCGATCATCGCCTACACGGGCGGGAACGCGACTCCGACAGACCGCACGGCGTATCGCGGACTCGCGGACCACGTCGTCGACGCCGAACAGGCGATGGTCGATCGAATCCTCGATCGAACCACGAGTACGTCATCGGAGGTCGCGATCGAACTCCGCCAGCAGTTAGAGTCGATCGACGGTCGACTGGCAGTGATGATGCACGACAATCCGGATCCGGATGCGATCGCAAGTGCAGTCGCGCTCGTCGATATCGCAGAATCGATCGGTGTCGACGCCGACGCGTGTTACTATGGCGATATTTCTCATCAGGAGAACCGGGCGATGGTCAATCTGCTCAACCTCTCGATCCGAAATCTCGAGCCCGAGGACCCACTGGAGGAGTACGAGGCGTTCGCGCTGATCGACCACTCCAGACCAGGGGTCAACGACCAGTTGCCCCCCGAGTTGCACGTCGACATCGTCATCGACCACCATCCGCCCCGTGGCCCCGTTCCCGCGGAGTTCGTCGACCTGCGTGAGCACGTCGGCGCAACCAGCAGCGTCATCACTGAGTATCTGGACCGGTTCGGGGTCCGGTTCGAGCAGGCAACGGCGACAGCGCTATTGTACGGCATCCGTATCGACACGAACGACTTTACTCGGGAAGCGTCCGCCGCGGATTTCGACGCCGCGGCGATGCTCTATCCCCACGTCGACACTGCCGTCCTCAAGCAGATCGAACAGCCCACGATCGAGGGTGAGACCCTCGAGACGATCGCTCGCGCGATCAAGAACCGAGAGCAACGAGGCACCGTCGCAGCCGCGAGTGTAGGCCAGATTAGCGACCGCGACGCGCTCCCCCAGGCAGCCGACCAGTTGCTCGCGATGGAGAGCATCGAGACGACGCTCGTCTTCGGCTTTATGGACGAGATGGTGTTCGTCTCAGCTCGCTCGCGAGACCCGACCGTCGATCTCGGCGAGACGCTTCGTGACGCGTTCGACCAGATCGGGAGCGCCGGCGGCCACGCCGATATGGCTGGTGCACAACTCGAGATCGGAATTCTCGCCAGCGCTGACGACGACGACGAAGTCAACTCGATCGTGGGCGTCGTCGAAGAGGTAATCACCAACCGATTTTTCGAGGCGATCCGGAGCCAGCCCGGAATGCCGGTCGGAGCGTACACCCAGACCAGCGAGTGGCTGTTCACGGTCGACGAAACAGAGCCGACGTAGGGTAGCGGGTGCCTGCAAGCCTGCATGCTGGGATGTCGATCTGACCTGTGGTTACACAACAACCGGAGGCAACGTGATCCTGATTGCGAATGGAGACGACGTGATCACGGTTGCGAACGGAGGAGACGTAATTGTGGCTGTGAAGAACCTGTGACGACTACGTACTTGAGGACAGTACTTTTGCTCGCGGGTGCCCAACTGGAGCTATGGACGTTGCGTCGGACAGGAGAAAGCCCCAAGTCGAGGAGTATATGACGCGCGACGTTGCGACGGTCTCACCCGATGCGACCGTCGGTGCGGTCGCGACGCGGATCGCCGAGAGCGACGACCATAGCGGCTTCCCGGTCTGTCAGCGACGTCGCGTCGAGGGCTTCGTCAGCGCCAGAGATCTGTTGCTCGCTGACGAGGACGATCCGATTTTTAGAGTGATGGCGACGGAGTTGCTCGTTGCCCATCCCGAAATGAAAGTGACCGACGCCGCCCGCGTCATCCTCCGATCGGGGATTCAGAAACTACCGGTCGTCGACGACGCGGGAAACCTCGTCGGCATTATCTCGAACTCTGACGTGATCCGAAGCCAGATCGAACGGGCGACCCCTGAGAAGGTGGGGAAATTGATTCGAACGCTCGAACAGATCCACGAGATGGAGCTGCGACAGGAACGCCGAACCGTCCCGATCGACGAACTGACACCGACACAGGGTCGGGTCTACGCCGACGAACTCGAAGGGCGGCGGTACGAACTGGAACACGGCCTCGCAGAGCCCCTCGTCGTGATCGACAACGGCGGTCGACTTCTGCTCGCCGACGGCCACCACCGTGTGCTCGCTGCCGATCGGTTGGGGATCGACGAGATGGATGCCTACGTCATCGTCATCGACGAGGCGATCGACCTGGGGATGGCAAAAACGGCCGAAAAGGAGGGGCTCAGCGTGATTGACGACATCGATGTCGTCGACTACGCCCGCCATCCGCTGGTCCAGACGACGAAACGGCTCCAGTCGAGCGAGTAGTCTGGCGTCTCAGGCTGACACTCAACAATTCTGAACACTGGTGAGGGTTTTCCGTTCTCGCGGAGTACCCTCGTCGATGACTGATAAGCGAGCGACTGCCGAGCGAGTCTTGATCGCCGGTGCGACCGGTGACACTGGTACCGAACTGCTTTCGGTTCTCCGTCCGACCGACCTGACCGTTCGGGCGACGACCCGATCGTACGCGAAGGTCGAGACGTTAGAGCGACTCGGTGCCGACGAGGTTGTCGTTGCGGACTTTTTCGACGCTGCGGATGCTGTGACTGCCGTCGAAGACTGTGATGTTGTGTACTGTGCGCTCGGAACCCCGCCAAGCTACCGCCACACGACCGGCGGCAAACTCGTCGACCGGACCGGGGTCTGTAATCTGGTCACGGCGGCGGTCAGTGAAGATGTCTCGCGGTTCGTCTACACGAGTGCGATCGGCGTCGGCAACTCCAAGTCCGGAATGTCGCTGCCCGCGCGGTTGCTGCTCCGTGGCTCGTTGCAGGCAAAAGAAGACTCCGAGCGGGTGATCCGACAGTCGGGACTCGACTACACGATCGTTCGGCCCGGAAAACTGACGAACGACCCCCCGACTGGCGAACTGCTCGTCGGCGAAGGTGGCGACTCGGTGTCAGGCTCGATTGCCCGGACCGACCTCGCACGGCTCCTGGCTGCAGCGCCGTTCACCCCCGAGGCGCAACGACGAACGGTCGAAGTCGTCAGCCGCGAGGGTCTCGACGGACGGCCGAAGAACCTCGTCGACATCGACTGGGCGTTCGATCGCGTCCAGGCCGATCGAGATCGGATGCAACTCTGAGGCGTAGCTGTGGATGCAGCCCGATCGTGCCGTGTAGATGCGCCGCTCTGGCGTAGTCTGTGGGAACAGGTCTGATCGTGCCGTGCGCGTCAGCTCTGGGGTATCTGTCGTCGTCCGGTGTTTGGTACCACTCCCCGGAATCCTTAATTGTCGGCCCGGCAAAAATTGCAGGCATGTACGACGAGGAAGAGCTCGAGTCGATCCGCCAGGCCAGCGAGGAGTGGAGCGAGGAGACGCTCGAACCCGTCCTGGACCGCCACGGGGAGCGCACGGATCGGTTCGCGACCGTCTCGAATCTCGAGGTCGATCGGCTCTATACGCCCACCGACGTCGCCGACCTCGATTATCTCGACGATCTCGGCTTCCCCGGCGAGGAGCCCTACACGCGAGGTCCGTATCCGACGATGTACCGGGGTCGAACGTGGACGATGCGCCAGTTCGCCGGCTTCGGGACCGCAGCGGAGACCAACGAACGGTTTCACTACCTGATCGACGAGGGGCAGACGGGACTCTCGGTGGCCTTCGACATGCCGACGCTGATGGGGCTCGACTCCGACGACCCGATGAGCCAGGGCGAGATCGGCAAGGAGGGCGTCGCGGTCGACACCCTCCGTGACATGGAGATCCTCTTCGATGGGATCGATCTCGAAGAGATCTCGACCAGTTTCACGATCAACCCCTCCGCGCCAGTGATCTACGCGATGTATGTCGCGCTGGCTGACCAGCAAGGGGTCCCCCGGGAGCAGCTTCGGGGCACCCTCCAGAACGACATGTTCAAAGAGTTTATCGCCCAGAAAGAGTGGGTGATCCCCCCGGAGCCCTCGCTCGATCTCGTCACGGACGTCGTCGAGTTCAGCACCGACGAAACACCCAACTTCCACCCCATCTCGATCTCTGGCTACCACATCCGTGAAGCGGGCTCGACAGCCATCCAGGAACTCGCGTTCACCCTCGCGAACGGCTTTGGCTACGTCGAAGACGCGATCGATCGAGGCCTCGACGTCGACGACTTCGCGCCGCGGCTCTCGTTTTTCTTCAACTGTCACAACTCGTTCTTCGAGGAGATCGCCAAGTACCGGGCCGCGCGGCGGATCTACGCCCGCCTGATGGACGAGTGGTACGACGCCGAACGAGCGGAATCGAAACGACTCAAGTTCCACACCCAGACTGCTGGCCAGTCTCTGACTGCCCAACAGCCACTGAACAACATCGTCCGAGTGACGATCCAGGCGCTGGCCGGCGTCCTCGGTGGCACCCAGTCACTGCACACGAACAGCTTCGATGAAGCCCTGGCACTCCCCTCGGAGAAGGCGGTCCGAGTCGCCTTGCGGACCCAGCAAATCATCGCCGACGAATCAGGCGTCGCGGACATCGTTGACCCGATGGGCGGGAGCTTCGCCGTCGAAGCGCTCACTGACGAGACCGAGCAACGAACGATGCGGTATCTCGAGGAGATCCGCGAGATGGGCGAGGGTTCCGTTCGCGACGGCATCCTTCAGGGGATCGAGGACGGCTACTTTCTCCGGGAGATCCAGGAGGCGTCGTACGAGTATCAAGAACGCGTCGAGCGAGGGGAGGAAGTCGTCGTCGGCGTCAACACGTACACGCTCGACGAGGACACCAGTCCCGACACGCTCACCATCGACGAGACGACAGCCGAACGCCAACTCGATCGTCTCGAACACGTCAAAGCCGATCGTGACGACGATGCTGTCGAAACGGCCCTCGACGATCTTCAGGACGCGATCGATCGCGACGAGAACACGCTGCCGGCAATTATCGAGGCGGTAAAAGCGTACGCAACGATGGGCGAGATCATGGCGGTCTTCGAGGCGGAGTACGGTGCCTACAGCGAGTCGATCGGGCTCGCGTGAGATCGCAGTTCGCACGCCACCAAACGTCTCGAAAAGTAGCATACGTGACGCCGATCGGGGGGAACGTTTATCATGTTTATAGTCGATACTAACAGTGTCCATGACTGACGAGTCCGAGGGTGGAGAGCCCGAGGTGGAACTGGAGGCACGATTGGCAGAACAGGACGCGTTCGAGCCGCCTGAATCGTTCGTCGAGCAGGCGAACGTCTCCGAGCCGGGGATTCGCGAGGCGTTCGATGAGAACTGGCCGGCATGCTGGGAACAAGCGGCAGACCTTCTCTCGTGGGACGAGTCGTACGACACCGTCCTCGAGGAGGACGACGCGCCATTTTACAAGTGGTTCACTGGCGGGTCTCTGAACGCGTCCGCCAACTGTCTCGATCGACACGTCGATGACGGTGGAAAAAATCGAACGGCGATCAAATGGGAGGGTGAACTCGGTGAGACGCGAAGCTATACATATCTCGAACTGCTGAACGAAGTCGAATCCTTCGCCGCGGCACTGCGTGATCTCGGCGTCGAAGAAGACGACGTCGTCACGCTGTACATGCCGATGATCCCGGAGTTACCGATCGCAATGTTAGCCTGTGCCCGGATCGGTGCCCCTCACTCGGTCGTCTTCGCCGGCTTTTCGGCGGATGCGCTCGCGACCCGGATGAACGCGGCCGAAAGCGAGTATCTCGTGACCTGTGATGGCTACTACCGTCGCGGCGATGCGCTGAACCACAAAGAGAAGGCAGACAAGGGACTCCGAGGCGTCGACCACGACGTCCAGACCGTCGTCGTCGATCGGCTCGGCGACGAGCTGACACACTTCCTCGGGAACGACGCCCACGATTACGGCGACCTCGTCGACGCCCACGAGGGGGCGTCGGTCGAACCGGTCTCGCGGGACGCAGAGGACATGCTGTTCCTGATGTACACGTCGGGAACGACGGGCGAACCCAAGGGCGTCAAGCACACCACCGGCGGCTATCTCTCGTATGCGGCGTGGACCTCTCACGCCGTCCTCGATATCGAACCCGAAGACACCTACTGGTGTGCCGCCGACATCGGCTGGATCACGGGCCACTCCTACATCGTTTACGGCCCGCTCGCACTCGGCACGACGACGATGATGTACGAGGGGACGCCCGACTACCCCACCCGCGATCGGCTCTGGGAACTCGTCGAGAAAAACCGCGTCGACATTTTCTACACTGCGCCAACAGCGATTCGCGCGTTCATGAAGTGGGGTGAGGAGTACCCCGCCGAACACGACCTCTCGAGTCTACGCCTGCTCGGGACCGTCGGCGAGCCGATCAATCCACGCGCCTGGAAATGGTACTACAAACACATCGGCAACGAACAGTGTCCGATCGTCGACACCTGGTGGCAGACCGAGACTGGAGGGATGATGATCACCACGTTACCGGGCGTCGACACGATGAAACCGGGCTCTGCAGGGCCACCGTTGCCGGGTATCGACGCACAGGTCGTCGACGCCGCTGGCGAGGAGGTCGAGCCGGGGAACGCGGGCTATCTCACCGTCCAGAACCCCTGGCCCGGGATGTTGCGGACGCTGTACAACAACGACGAGCGGTTCATCGAGGAGTACTGGCAAGAGTACTCGAACCCTGACGCTGAGGAGTGGGTCTACTTCCCCGAGGACGGGGCAAAAGTCGACGACGACGGGTTCATTACCGTCCTTGGCCGGGTCGACGACGTGATCAACGTCTCCGGCCATCGGCTCGGAACGATGGAGATTGAGTCGGCGATCGTCGGCGCCCCGGGTGTCGCCGAGGCTGCGGTCGTCGGTGGCGACCACGAGGTTAAAGGCCAGGCCGTCTACGCGTACGTCATCGTCGAAGACGGACAGGAGCCGACCGACAGCCTGCGCGACCGGATCATCGAAGGTGTCGAAGACACCATCGGGCCGATCGCCCGCCCCGAAGAGGTCATTTTCACGCCGGAACTGCCGAAGACTCGATCGGGCAAGATCATGCGCCGACTCCTCGAAGATATCGCGAGCGGGAACGACCTCGGTGATACGTCGACGCTACGGAACCCCGACGTCGTCGACGATATCGCCGACGAGGCTGGAGACGACTGACGACGTTCTCAACCGATCGGGACTGATCTCTCGGCCCACTCGATCGGGGCTGTACTAGGCGTCGTCGAACTGTGAGACGACCCGCAGCACGAACAGGAGCGTCAGCAAAAACGTGGCGACAGCGATCGCGCCGTAGAGCGCCACCGCCACCGGCGAGAGGACGAACGTGATCCCAGCGAGGACGGCAGTGTCAGTGCCCAGCAGGGACGGGAGCAGGAATCCGAGGAGCGCACCGATGAAACCGGTCGCGAGTACGAGTGCGAGTCCACCGAGAACGTGGTGACGGCGGATCGGCTGGCGGTTGGTGGCGTCGCTCGCCGCAGGCTCTCGTTTTTCGCCCACTCGATCGGACAGCATGGTCGTTACCGTAGCTGTCGTCGCACAGTGTTTTATCAGTTTTCGATGATCGATCGGCTAACAGACCCACGGAGGTGTCCCGCCAGACAGTGACGAGACGAGTTCGCCTGTTCGAGAATCGGCTGTCAAAGCCACCGTGACGAACGTTACAGCGGTCAGGTGACGGTGAGCTACCTGACAGTCGACTCGAGGGCTGCTGTGACGGAATCGAAACCTGCAGGGCTGTACGTGGTCTACCAGGAATCGGAGTGGAACCAGTATGGAACTCGTTTCGGTCGCCGCAGTCGACGACACCCTCGTTATTGGCGCTGATGGAGCGCTTCCCTGGGGGCGCATTCCGGCGGACAAACGCCAGTATCGAGAGCGTATCGCCACGGACCCTGTCATTCTCGGCCGTCGAACGTTCGAGTCGATGCGGGATGACCTCCCTGGAACCGAGCAGATCGTCCTGAGTCGCAGCGATCGCGAGTACGAGGTCGAGACGGCCACCCACGCCGGCAGCGTCGACGAAGCGATCGACGTGGCCACCGCTCTGGACGCCACGACAGTGTACGTCATCGGTGGGGCGATGATCTACTCGCTGTTTCAGCCCCACCTCGATCGGATGGTGCTCTCTCGTGTTCCCGGCAGCTACGACGGAGACACGTACTACCCGGAGTGGGACGACGACGAATGGGAACTGCACGAGGAAACGCCGTTCGATCGGTTCACGCTGACAGTGTGGAAGCGAAGAGACGGGGCGCGATAGTGGTCGTGACTCGCCTCTCGATTACGCTCGGCCAGCCCAGTAGCGGCCGACCACCGCCCCCAGAAGGACGATCACACCGGCAACAGCGATCGCGAATCCACGGGCCGCGAGGCCGACAAGGACGTCGGTTTCGCCGACCGCTAACACGCCGGTGCCGAGGGCATACAGGAACGTTCCACCGGAGAGAAAGAGGAGTCCGAGCCCGGCAGCGATCGGCCACGGACTCAGCGCCTTGCTCGATTCGGCGATAAAGCCAGCGACGCTTCCTGCAACCAACACGAGGCCGCCGACTGCAATCGGAACGAGACCAAACCAGACGGCGATTTCGGATACAACAAGGCCGACAGCGAGCAGGAAGGGCCACGGGCTCGCGGTCGACCGGTCGTCGGGCTGGCTCCGTGGATCCGTCATACCGGACCGACGGCAGCCGTCCAGTAGTGACTTTTCCCGCAGCGGGACCGACGAGCCGAGACTGCACCCACGGCGAGACCGACAAGCCGAGACTGCAGACGGGAGACGACCTGTACCGCTATACGTCGCGATCGATGACGAACTCGGTGAACTCGTGGAGTTCGTCGACGATCTCGGGATCGAGGTCGAGGCCGTCGAGTTCGCCGCGAGCCTCCGCGGCCAGTTCGAGCGCTCGCTCGCGGGCGTAGTCGAGGCTGCCGGCGTCTTCGATGATCGAAAGCGCTTCGAGGATGTCGTCGTCGGTGTTATCCTCGGCCTGAAGGATATCCTGGAGTCGAGTGGCCCGATCGGGGTCGGCCGTTTCGATCGCGTGGATAACGAGCAGCGTTTTCTTGCCCTCGCGAATATCGTTGCCAAACTCCTTCCCGAACTCGCCGGCCCGACCAAGCGAATGTTCGACGTCGAGGATGTCGTCACCAATCTGGAAGGCGACGGACGTCAGCTCTGCGTACCGTGCAACGGCATCCTCGACAGCGGCGGGCTGGTCGGTGATGATCGCCGCCAGACGGGCAACGATCCGGCCCAGACAGCCAGTTTTGCAGGCACACATCTCGAGATACTCTGCAGGCGTCACCTCCACTGCGTGTTCGTTGTGCCAACAGATGTCCATCCCCTGGCCGAGGTGGGTGCGGTTGAGTTCCGCCGTCAGCATCTCGTAGGCGGCCAACCGTCGCTCGGCAGGCAGCTCACCCGCGTTCTGGCTCAGGATCTTCAACGGCAGAAAGTACAGCGCGTTCCCGGCGTTGAGCGCGACGTCCTGACCGTAGCTGTGGTGGAGTGCAGGCTCGCCACGTCGCATCGTTGCCTCGTCTTCGACGTCGTCGACGATGATGGTCCCGTTATGGAGGATCTCCGGAATACAGGCATAGGTCAGATACTCCGCGGGTTCCTCGCCGAATGCGTCGATAAACACGAGAAAGAGCACTGCACGCCACCGTTTGCCACCTCGATCGAGCAGGTCCCAGAGCGGGTCCGACAGCGCCCGCTGGATCGAGTCGGGATCGTACTCGTAGGTCGGCTCGCCGAAGAACGATTCGAGATAGTCGGCGTCGATCTCTCGTGGGACGAGCTCGGCGATCGCCTCGTCGATGGCTGGCCGCCATTCCGCAAGCGTCTGCCGCATACGAACGATGAGACAGAGCGCACTCAAAAAGATTCAGTTGTGTCTCTCTCGATCCCGAAAGATTACACTGTCGTGGCGATACACAGTTCGCATGACCACCTGGATCGGCGATCTGTTCACCAGCGACATTGGCTGGAGCCATCTCGAACGACTCGTCGACATCGGCGATCGCATGGCCGGCAGCGACGGCGAACGGAGCGCTGCGGAACTGACTCGCGACGCACTCGCCGAGGCTGGCGCGCGAAACGCCCGGCTCGACACGTTCGAGATTCAGGGCTGGACGCGGGGCGAGAGTGCGATCGACGCCGGCGACGACACGCTCGACTGTATCGCTCTTCCTCGGAGTCCGAGCGACCGTGTCGACGCCCCACTGGTCGATCTCGGCTACGGGCTGCCGGAGGCCTTTGAGAGCACCGACGTCGAGGGTGCGATCGTGCTCGTTCGGAGCGATATTCCGGAGTACTACGATCGGTACGTCCACCGCCGAGAGAAGTACTATCACGCAGTCGACAACGGTGCAGCCGCGTTCGTCTACCGAAACCACGTCGAAGGCTGTTTGCCGCCTACCGGAAGCGTTGGCACGGACGAGGAGCCGATCGGTGCGATTCCGGCCGTCGGCGTCTCCGCGGAGGTCGGCTCGCGGCTCGCACGACGGTTCGATGGCGAGGCGGTTACCGTCTCGGTCGAGGCCGACAGCCATCTCGCCGAGAGCCAGAACGTCCACGCCGAACTCGGCCCCGAAACCGACGATCGAGTGCTGGTCACGAGCCACGTCGACGCCCACGATATCGCGGAGGGAGCACTCGACAACGGCGCTGGCACCGCGATGGTCGTCGAACTCGCAACCGCACTGGCGAGTCGCGAGAGCGACCTCGAAACACGCATCGAGTTCGTCGCCTACGGGGCCGAGGAGGTCGGCCTCGTGGGGTCGAGCCACCATGCCGAAGAGACCGATCACGGGACGATCAAAGCGATCGTCAACAACGACGGCGTCGTCGGCGATCGAACCCTCTCGCTCGTCACCCATGGGTTCGAGGGACTCGAACGCGCGGCGAACGAGATCGCGGCCCGTCACGACCACCCGATCGAGACGGTGCCCCAGCTTGGCCCGCACAGTGATCATTGGCCGTTCGTCCAGTGGGGAGTTCCCGGCACCCACGTCAAATCGACCTCGGATGAGGTTGGCCGCGGCTGGGGCCACACCCATGCCGATACGCTCGACAAACTCGAGTCGCGGACGTTCCGCGAACAGGCGATCCTCCTGACCGATCTGGTCGTCGAACTCGCCACTACCGACGTGACGGTCGAGCACAGAGATGCCGAGACGATCGCTGCAGAGCTCGAAAGACAAGACCTCGCAGAAGGAATGCGGATCACCGGTGACTGGCCGTACGAGAGCGACTGAGTCAGCCGGCTACACACCGCCGTTGCGGGGGTCGACGTGCCAGCGACGGACAACCGCACGTTTTTGACCGGGCCGTGTGAACTGAGGGGTATGGATTCCGCCGCGTGGCTCGCAGACGACCCGACCGTCGGCGTCGTCGACCTGGATTCGGACGCGATCGGCTCGAAAGCTGATCGTGAGGCGACCGGGGCGATCGACGCGGCACTCACAGATCGGCCCGACCCCGTCTCGGTTACGACGGGACCGGTCGAGGAACTTCTCGCGGATGTCTCAGTGCTCGTTACGATCGACGAAGCCGGACTCGGAGCCGTTGCTCGAACGGGGACCGACGTCCCAGTGCTCCCGGTTGGCTCCGTGCCGGGGATCGAGACGGTCGCTCCGTCGGATATCGATCGCGCCATCACGGCCGTCCTGGAGGGGACTGCGACCGAACGAGCCCGACCACTGCTCGGGGTCGAGGTGACGACCGGATCGACGGCGATCGACCGCGAACTGGCGCTGTTCGACGTGACGCTCGTCACCGACGAACCAGCCCGTATCTCCGAGTACAGCGTCGAGAGCCGTGGCGACGGCATCGCACAGTTTCGCGCAGACGGCGTCGTCGTCGCGACGCCAGCGGGAAGTTACGGCTACGCCTGTGCGGTCGATGCCCCATATCTCTCGGCAGCCGTCGACGCGGTCACCGTGGCACCGATCGCGCCGTTCGTCACGTCGACACGACGGTGGGTCCTCCCACAGGACGACCTCGCACTCCGCGTCGAGCGCGATGAGGGAGCGGTCTGTCTCCTCGCCGACGATCGACGCGTCGGGACGATCTCGGCCGGCGATGCCGTCTCCGTCGGGGTCGTCGACAAGCTGTCGACGCTCGTCGTCCCCGACTCACAGCTGTAGTCGTACCGTGTCGATGCCGATCGAGAAGGCAGCGCTCTCTGCGAGGAGAACGGGCAGTTTAACGCTCTCTGCAAAGAGAACGGGCAGTATGACGCTCTTTGCAGGGAAACGGCGAGTATGAGCTGCGTTGCGTCTCGCCTGTTCGATTCGATCAGGTGTTGAACGGCTCTTCGTCTCGGTGCGCGTCCGGGTTCTCCTGTTCGCGTGCGTCGTCGACCCGATCGACAGACTTGTGCTCGATGTCCTGGCGACGTTGTTCTTCGTCCTGTCGCTCGCGGGCTTCCATCTCCGCTTCAGTGAGTTCTTCGTCCTCGTCCTCATCTGCGTCGGTGTCTTCGTGTGTGAGTTCGACGTCCCGTCCGTGCTCGTCTTTTCCGACCTCATCGCGCTCGTCGTGCTCGTCGGTATTGTTGGACATACTACGACCGAGGCTATCGCCGGTCTCCGAAAAGGCATTGGGCTTGCATGGGTCGGCGTGTCACCGTCTCCACCGCCCCCGCAGTGTGGAGGCGATTCGATCGACTCGAGGACGTTCGGCCGGCTACCAGGGCTCACCCGAAGCGAGATCGATCTCGCTGTCGCCTTTCTCCGAGGGGCAGATGTCTGCGAGTACGCAGTCTGCACAGTTCGGGTTCCGGGCCGTACAGGTCGCCCGCCCGTGGTCAATACAGAGATGCGTGAACTGCTGCCAGTAGCCGTCGGGAACGATCTCCATCAGTTCCTGTTCGATCGCTTCGGGGCGCTGTTCCTCGGTGAGGCCGAGCCGGCGTGAGAGCCGCTGGACGTGTGTATCGACGACGATCCCCTCGACGACGTCGTGACCGTGCTGGAGGACGACGTTGGCCGTCTTCCGACCCACACCCGACAACGCCGTCAGCTCGTCCATCGTGTCCGGGACCTCGCCGTCGTGTTCCTCGACGATCGACTGGCAGGCGTTGCGGATGTACTCGGCTTTGCTGTTATAGTAGGTGATCGAGTTCAGATCCGCCGCGAGTTCCTCCTGTGGGGCGTTCGCGTACTCCTCGGGTCCGTCGTACTTCTCGAAGAGGGGTTTCGTCTCTTTGTTGACTCGGTCGTCGGTACACTGCGCCGAGAGAATCACCGCGATCAGCAGCTGCAGTCGGTTCTCGTACCGCAGGGAGATCGTCGAGTCGGGGTAGGCCTCCTCGAGTCGATCGACGATCTCGGCGGCCTGCTCGCGTCGCGTGTCCAGTGGTGTTCCCATGATCCACTGATATCTCGTGAACTGTAACTAGCTGTTGGATTCCGCTGACGGTCTCGACGATGCCGGCAGCCGGATCGAGAGACTGTCCGACCAGTGAGACGAGAAACCCGGATGCCGTGACCTTTATGCAGCCATCATGCGCGTGTGGTGGTATGAAGGCAACGGCAATGGCGCATCCGATTCAGGGACTGGTCAAGTATCACGGAATGCGCGACGATATCAAACGACTTCCGTATCACGACAGTATCAGTGTCTGTACAGCACCCAGCCACACGCGAACGACCGTCGAATTCTCGATGGAGTACGACGAAGACACGTTCATCGTCGACGGCGAGGAACTCGACGGGCGCGCACACGAACGCGTCGAAGCTGTCGTCGAAAAAGCACGGGGCCTGTCCGATGCGGCACACACCGTCTACCCCGTCAAACTGGAAAGTGAGAACAGCTTCCCCTCGAACGTCGGGCTCGGCTCCTCTTCGTCCGGGTTTGCGGCCGCAGCGATGGCGCTCGCCGAGGCAGCCGACCTCGACGCGTCCAAACAGGAGATTTCGACGATCGCTCGCGTTGGATCAGCCTCGGCCGCTCGTGCCGTCACTGGCGCGTTCTCGCAACTGCATACGGGACTCAACGACGAGGACTGTCGGTCCCAACGGATTCCATCGGAGCTCCACGAGAACCTGAAGATCATCGTCGGCCTCGTTCCGTACCACAAGGAGACCGAAGACGCCCACAGAGAGGCCGCAGACAGTCACATGTTCCAGGCTCGCAACGCACACATCCACGGCCAGATCGCGGAGATGCGCGACGCGCTCCGGAACAACGAGTTCGATCGGGCTTTCGAACTCGCCGAACAGGACACGCTCTCGCTCGCTGCGACGACGATGACCGGCCCCTCGGGCTGGGTTTATTGGCAGCCAGCGACGCTCTCGATTTTCAACCGCGTCCGGACGCTCCGGGAGGAAGAAGATATTCCAGTGTACTTCTCGACTGACACTGGAGCGAGCGTCTACGTCAACACGACCGAAGAATACGCCGAGATGGTCGAGGAGGAAATCTCCGACTGTGGCGTCTCGACGACCGTCTGGAACGTCGGCGGCCCGGCACGGCTGCTCGACGATCACTTGTTCTAGAAACGGACTTTTCCGCTGCGTGGGGTCGCAAGGCGACCCCACTCGGCAAAACTTCGATGAAAAGCACTCCTCGCTCCTGCGGGTCGGTCGTCGGCCCGCTCGCTCACTACGTTCGCTCGCGGCGAGTATCGGTGAACGGCCTGCCCGCCCCCAGCTGAGCGGACGCTTCGCTTCCGCGATACGTGAATGCGCTCGGTCTTCCACCGGGTCGTGCGAGCAGCCGCGCACTGCGGCTGCTCCCGCTTCCGGCCTGAATTTCTGATTGCCGATCGGCCATCGCGATCGCCGCTTCGAGTACACCTTTGACGATCGCAGCCGTACCGATCGGTATGCACGTCGTCGTGCTCGGTGCGGGCTACGCTGGCCTGACGCTGACCCGCTTGTTGGAACGACAGCTCCCAGCGGACGTCGACATCACGCTCGTCGACGACACACCGGACCACCTCGTCCAGCACGAACTCCATCGTGTGATTCGCCACCCGGAGCTGGCCAGCAAGATTACGATCTCGCTGCCTGCGGCGCTCGATCGGGCGACCGTTCGTGTCGCTTACGTCGACGCGATCGATCGAGACGAGCGGATCGTCACCCTGTCGGAGGGTACCCTCGAGTACGATCTGGCGGCGATCTGTCTCGGCGCACGAACGGAATTCTACGGGCTCGATGGCGTTCGCGAACACGGAACCCCGCTCAAGCGGTTGTCACACGCGTTCCAGATTCGGCGGCGAGCGCTCGAATCCTGTCAGCGCGAGGAGCCACGGATCGTCGTCGGCGGAGCCGGGCTGTCGGGGGTGCAGGTCGCGGGTGAACTCGCAGCGCTCACACGGACCGAGAGGAGGTCAGCCTCGATCACGATTCTCGAACAGCTCGACCGTGTCGCGCCAGGGTTCCCGCAAAACTTCCAGGACGCGGTGAAAGGGGCGTTGACTGACTGTGGTGTCGCCGTTCGAACGGGGACGACCGTCACCGGCGCCGACGAAACGGGCGTCAGCCTCGACGACGGCGATCGACTCGAGTGCGACCAGTTCGTTTGGACCGGGGGGATCCGTGGTCCAGATACGTTCGAGGGCGATCGGCCAACGGTGGACGCGACGCTGCGTCTCGACGAGCACGCGTTCGCGGTCGGTGACGCCGCCCGAGTCGTCGACGCTGACGGCGAGATCGTACCAGCGAGTGCCCAGTCGGCGGTTCGTGAGGCACGGACGGCAGCGAAAAATATCGCTCAGCTCGTCGACGCCCGAACCGACGGGAACGCCGTGTCGGAGCCTCAACTGGACTCGTTTTCGTTCGACTCACCGGGCTGGCTGGTCAGCGTCGGTGACGATGCCGTGGCACAGGTCGGCCCGACCGTATTCACCGGCCGTGCGGCGAAGACGCTGAAAGCGACCGTCGGCGTCGGCTATCTCTCCTCGGTTGGTGCTGTCGGGAACGCAGCCGACCTCGCTTACCGAGAAGCGACCGCGATCGGGCGAGACTGACCACCGTTCAACCAGTCGCTCACGTCCACCGATCGAGTCCCACCTGGGTGACGCTCTCTTCGATGCGCTCGAACCCGCGAGCGACTTCGTCTGGGTCGACCTCCCACTCTTCGGTGACGTAGGCGCGTGCCGCGTCGAGATCGGGATCGAGCGACGTGTCGATCTCGTACTCGTCGGTTACGTTCGGGTTCCGGAAGAGCTGGCGAACCCGATCGCCGTACTCGATGGTCTCGCCGCGCGCTTCGAGGACACTCCAGAGGTCGCCGTGTTCGTCGATCGCCTTGAGTGCCGTCTTGGGGCCGATACCGTGGACGCCCTCGTTGAAATCCGTCCCGATGAGGATCGCGGCATCGATCAGCTGTTCTAAGGTAAGGTCGTGGCGGTCGAGCGTCGCCTCGAGATCCATCAGTTCCGGATCCCCCTTGCTCGTGAGCTGTCGCAGCGTCTGTGGCGCGCCAAACAGCAACGCGTCGTAGTCCTCCGAACCGACGTAGTCGGCGTCGCCTCGTCGGGCCATATGGGCGGCCTGTGCCTCCCCTTCCGCGGGCGCTTCGACGATCGGCACGTCGAGGAGCTCCAAGAGTTCGCGGCTGGTCTCCTGGATCGTCGGCGTCAGCCGCTGGGTTCGGGATTCGAGTTGGGCGATCGCGACCTGGTCGCCCTCCTCGCGGGCGATCTCGAGTTGGTCTTCGTAGCTCTGGCGCTGTTCGCGGCGGGAGGCGATCTCGTCGTCTTTGAGATCCGAGGGGCCGCCGTCGAACACCATCACCGGCGTAATGTCGTTCTCGAAAAACTTGGGTAGGCCCTGGACGATACCCACTAGATTCGCGACTTCGGTTCCGTCCGTCGTCGTATACTTCGCGCTGTTGGTCCACTTGACCGTCGTCGTTAGATACCGGTAGAGCCAGTTGTGCGTATCGACGGCGACGACACCCTCGATTTCGTCGAAGGATACCTCTTCGATAACGGCAATGTCCCGGAGTGCAGCGTTACCCATTGCCTCCCTATTGTCAGGGATGGGATTTGAATCGTTGGCTTCCGACTCGATCGGGGCCGTGGTGCTGGCTGACCGTCGGCGACAAACACCGTCTCTGTTTCGGCGGGAGACTCCGTCCGCGCTTCGACGGAAGACTTCGTCCACGCTTCGACGGAAGGCTCTTCCCATCCTCCGACGGGAGACAGCGCCTGAGATTCGACGCCGGCGACCACCCACTCACAGCGTCCGATCGGGCGGCCCGGAGTCCGTTCGGGAGTCGAGAAAGGCCTCCTCCTCCACCGAGAGGTCGCGCTCGCGGAATTCGTCAAGACCGGCCTGGTAGCGCCCCCGGCTAGGTGGCTGCTGGTCGGGTTCGTACTCGAGACGCAGTTCGGCGATCCCGGTCGTCTCGCAGGTGTACGTAAAGCCCGTTCGATACAGCGCCTCGTAGGCGAACGGATTGTTCACGGCGATCCGCAATCGATCGTAGCCACGCTCGATCGCCCGATCGCGAACGAAGCTGAGCAGCTGTGGTCCGATCCCCTCGCCCCGGCGGTCGCGTGCGACCGTAACGTACCGGAGCCACAGCGTCTCCGGCTCGGTTCGGTCCTCATTGAACGCGACGGCGGCGACGATCGACCCATCGTTTCCCGTCTCACGGGCAACGGCCTTGCCTGTGTTCGACATGACGAACTTCCCGGCGTAGCTAAAGCGCTCGTGATCGAGTCGCAGCGTCGGCCCGTCCGTCGGCCATCCCAGTAGCTCGTACTCCACGACTGGACTGTTCGAGTGCCAGCTACAAAGCAATACGTCCGGTACGCTCCGGGCGAGTCCTGGCTGCTTTGTGGCCACGAGGCGCGTGCAGGCTGAACCCTTTTGCAACCGTTGGTCCTACCCCGACGCCATGGGTACCGACACTGAAAGTGCATCCGCGTTCGGCGTCGAAAGTCCACTAGACTGGACGATCGGCGGTGCGCTGGGTGGTGCACTCGGCGCCGTCGCGTTCGGCGTGGTGCTGTGGCTGTTCGATCCCGGGGTCGTCGCCGTCGCGATTCCCGCAATCTACGGCCTCGAAACGACCGGTGTCGTCGGCTGGACAATTCACGTCGCACACGGGATCGTACTCGGGCTCGTCTTCGGATTTCTGGTGACTCGACCGTCGATTCTACAGTTCCTCCAGATGCATGCCGAGACGGACGCGCTCACTCAGACCGGGCTCCGGCTCCGGACGATCGGTGCCGGGTTCGTCTTCGGACTCGCAATCTGGGCGATCCTGCCGGTTCTCGTGCTCCCCGTCTGGGCAGAGGTATTAGGTGCCGAGGCTGCTGGGGAGTTCCCGAGGGGAGCCGTCGAGAGTCTCGTCAGTCATCTCGTATTCGGCATCGTGCTTGGACTCGTTTTCGCGACGACCGTCGACCTGCGTGACCGAGCCGCCGAGGTCTCATTCGAGGACTAAGACCGCGACACCGGACGACGAAAGCGAGCCGAACCCTTTTGCGTTCGCTTCCCGTACCCGTATTCGTGAACTTGTATCGTAGCGCCCGGGCCGTTGCCGGGGCGTCCGGTGACAACGCGATCGACTGGGAGTCGGCCGCCGAGGCGTCCAAGGCCGCGACGGAACCCGGTTCGCTCGACCTCGATCCAGGCGAGCGTGCGGGCTATGCTCGCGACGTTCGTGAGGCACGGACCGCGGTTCGGTCGATCGCCGACGTCGAGTTCGAGGTGCCGGCTACCGTCGAAATTCAGAACCGCCACCACTGGATCGACGCCAACGTCGCGACGTTCCAGCGCGTGATGGGAACACTCGAGACCCATACGGACACGGACATGTTCCCCGGTGTCGCTCGGACGATCAACACCGGAACGATGACTGTCTTGCTCTCCTTTCTCGGTCGGAACGTCCTCGGCCAGTACGACCCCCTGTTGCTCGCCGATACGCCGACGGAGGAACACGCGCTCTACTTCGTTCGACCGAACATCGTCAGAGTCGCCGACATGCTCGACGTCGAGTACGATCGGTTCCGACGCTGGATCGCCTTCCACGAAGTAACCCACGCCGCTGAGTTCGGTGCCGCTCCGTGGCTCTCGACGCATCTCGAGAACCGGATGGAAGACGGGATTTCGGCGCTCTCAGACGGCTCGTTCGACAAAGACGCGTTCCGTGACCTCGATGCGGCGATGACCGTCGTCGAGGGGTACGCCGAACTGCTGATGGACCACGCGTTCGACGACGAGTACGAGGATCTGCGCCGGAAACTCGACGAACGCCGGCAGGGCCATGGCCCGCTACAGCGGTTGTTCCGCCGGCTGCTTGGGCTCGGGCTCAAACAGCGACAGTACGAACGTGGCAAGAACTTCTTCGAGCACGTCGTTGCCGTCCGTGACCTCAAAACGGCGAGTCTCGTCTGGAACCATCCAGATAATCTTCCAACACACGAGGAACTCGACAGGCCGGGGCTGTGGCTGCAGCGTGTCGAACGCTGAGTTCGGCAATCCGGATTCGTGGATCGGGCTCTTGTCCAGTGCCGTTACGCGCCACCTCTATAACGACCGCACATTCAGAGCAACGACGGTACACCCAGAGTAGCCACGCTACTATCCGATCCAGCGCAAATACTGAAGCAGCGCAACACCGACCAGCAGGCCACCACCGACAGCTGCACCGATCGCAACCGGTGAGCCACCACCCTGTACCGCGATTGTCCCGCCGGAGAGTCCGAGTAGCAGGACGAAGGTGATCGCGAGCCGTGTCGATGCCGACGTCAGCGCGCTCGTCTGTCCGGTGTTGCGGCCGGAGCGCTTCATAACTCGTGTCGAGCACTGACGTGCATCGTCTGGAACTGCCACGCCGGGCGATCGTCGTCACCGTTTTCGGCTCCCGTCATCACGTCGGTACCAGTTCGGCGACCGAGCGTGCCACTCCAGCGCGTCTCGAAGCGATGTCGATCGCCGGTGTCGGTGTTCGTCCACGCCATTATGACCTCGTCGGCGATTGTCGCGTACTCGCCGCGTGTCGTAACGACGAGATTTGTGCTCTCGACGCTCCAGTTGTCGGTCGTCTCGGTCTGTTCGGACAGCGCCCCAGCGACGTCGTCGTAGCCGTACAGCTGCTCGCTGATGCCGAACTTCACTGTCGATTCGTCCGGCACAAAGTACGGCTCAAGTGGTCGACCCTCACGAAGCGCCTCGTAGTAGTCACGAACGACTGTCTTCGGGGTCGTGCTCATTGTCGGCGTCTCGGTGGCCGCACGCAAAGAGCCACTGCATGTACGTCTCCGAAGAGACGAAGCCCCGGTCGATCGGCGACAGTCACATGAAGCCACGATCGACTTCGTCCGTTTCGATGAGGTCGTCGAGTTCCGCGTCGAGCAACTCGTCGGCTTCCTCGAACCGATCGGCGAGGGCATCCAGTTCCTCGGGACGATCGTACTGGTCGTACTCCATCGGCCCGAACGCCGGGCTCTCGATGGCTTCCATGACGTCGTCGAAAAGGTCCTGGGGGCGAGTCGGTGCGTCCGAGTGCGTCTCGAGGACGGTTGCGAGTCGTTTCGAGAGCGTCTCGGCGTGATCCTCGTCGTCGGGCGGTGACTGCACGGCGAACCGACCGCCAGACTCGCCGCCGGGCAGGAACGATCCGATCTCGTCGTCGACGTTCCGGGCGACCTGCGTGCCGACGCCGCGAACCTCGAAGGGGTTCTTCGCGTAGGTTTTCAGAAAAAAGACGCCGGCCTGTGGATGGCCAAGATACATGTCTTCGCCGACGCCGCCGGAACGGTCTCCGGCGACTGCTCGCCAGTCGTCTGGATCCGTCGGTTTGTCGGTGACGTCTTCGAGGATATCTTGCCACTCGCGAATCCGCATGCTCGGTAGTTATCGCGCGGACAGAATGAACGTATCGGTTACGACGAACCTGTCGGCCGTCTCCGCGGATCGGATCCAGTGACACGGAACCACAAAGAATAGGATACCACCGCCAACAGCATACGTAACCGACAATTGATCATGTTTTCGCGCTGGATTTCCTCGATCGTTGTCCTGTTTCGGTCCGATCCGGCGACGAGTTGTCTCCTTTTGGGGGCACCGCTGGCACTTGCCGCTGGGCAGTTGCTCAACAGTTATTTCAACGGTGTCTCACCGTTCGTATCGCTCGCATTCGCCGTCGCAATGGGTTCCTTTGCAGTCGTTTCGATCCGCCACCACGTCGCCGAACAGCGCCGTCGAACCCTCGAATCCGACTATGAGAGACCGAACTGAGCCTCGACAGTGTCGCCACAACGCGGATAGATTGCTGCCGAACGCGAGTTACGACGACTCCGCCTCAGGTTCGGTCGCGACCGATCGAGCCTCACGAGCGTCGTAGGCATTGTAGCCAGCTAACCCCGCGATGAGTACGCCGGAGGCGAGCGTGCTCCAGAACGGCCCGGTCATCGCGAGGAGGGCAGGCGAGATGATCAACCAGAGCCCACACAGGGCGACCAGTCCCGAGATCCCGAGGCTGAGTGGCGTGTCGTTGGTCACTCTGTAGTAGTTGTAGCCGGCCGCGAGGAAGACGACGGCACCGACCAACACGTTGTTCCAGAGCGTAGCCTGTGCGACGTCGTAGACAACCAGCACTGACAGCACAACCCAGGCCCCGATGGCGGCGACGATCAGGCTCACAACCGACGTGTTGCGCCGTCGCTCCTCGTTTGCGACCTGCGTCGACTCGTCGCGGTGGTCACGCCCCCGATCGTCCCGATCGCCGACGCCAGTGCCAGAATCGACGTTGACTCCCGTCTTCGCGGCTCGATCGTTGCCAGCGTCGGGCGATGAATCCGTCCGCTGCTCGTCGCGATTCGAGTCACTCATACCTCGGTCGAGACGCCACGGGCTCACAAAAACCGTGTTGGCCGTTGCAACGTCGTTTCGGGACCGAACGGCGTAATCAGTGATTACTCCTCCCAGAGTACGGGCAGCCGGGATTCGGCCGTGACCGATAGCGTTTTTGATGCGTCGCCCGTGACGAATAGGCGTGCACGTACGCGGAACCGTCGCGGGTGAGGTCGAAGTTCGATCGGTGTCGACACAGTACGGCGAGAGCGAACTTGCCGAGGTTCCGCTACTCGAGGCCGAAGACGCCACTGTGGCCGATCGACGAGCGCCAGGCGAGGCACCGACAGGGCACGACCCTACGACGGTGACACTCTTGAACAAGTGGACCGAGTCAGCCGCATTGCTCGAACCCGGGATGGAGCTGTTGGTGACCGACGCCGACGAGCGCGAGTTCCAGGGCGAACAGCAGTATACGACGACGGGTGACTCCTATGTCGTCGTCGAACCGAGCTTTCTCGTCAACGTGACTGCGATTCGCAACTGGGTGGAGTGTCCCCGTCTCTACTATCTGAACAAGCTCTCGGGCGTCCCGCTGAACTACCCCGTGGTGAAAGGGACGATCGTCCACGAGGTGTTCGGCGATCTACTCCGGGGCCGAGCGCTCGACGAGTCGATCGATGCCCGAGTCGAAGAACACGGACTCGAACTCGGCCTGCTCGGCGAGCCACCCGAGGCCGTCGCCGAGGAGGTTCGCGAGAACGCCGGGGCGATCGAGGGCTGGCTCGAACAGGGGCGGCTGACTGAAGCGGATACGTGGCGCTCCGAACAGCTACTCATCAGCGAGACGTTCGGCATCCGCGGACGGGCCGACGCCGTCCGCCGTGGTGCGCCAGTCGAGCTCAAGACGGGCAAGAATCTGAAAAAAGAGCCCCGGTTCAAAGACAAGGTGCAGGCGGCCTGTTATGCCCTCCTGCTCGAAGAACACGGCGGCGACATCGACACCGGAACGCTGCTTTACACCAAAAACTCGGTCCTCGATCGCAACGAGGAGACCGGCGACCTCACGCCAGCCAAGGAGTTCTCGATGGGCAAGGGGCTCCTGAAGTTCGTTGTCCGGCTGCGAAACGAGATCGCGGCGATGGAGATCAAAGGCGACGTGCCGACCGGCTACGAAGCCGACGCAAAATGTGAGTACTGTTTCGAACAGGATACCTGTATGGTCGTCTCGGGGCGACTCGACCAGGAGTCGAAAGCCGGTCAGATCGGACGGCCGCTTCCCAAGGACGAACGTGAGTACTTCGATCGATTCTACCGGGCAATCGAAGAAGAGCGCCGTGAGGTCCACCGCGAGTACGCGAAGCTCTGGGAACAAGACGCCCAGGAACGGGCCGACGACGATCGCGCGCTAATCGACCTCGAGTTCGTCGAAAAACGGCCGCTTTCGGGCGGTCGCTGGGAGCTGCGAGCGCGGCGGACGAGCAGTGCGAACTCGAAGCTCCGGGAGGGCGATCTGGTACTCGCAAGCGACGGCCATCCGATTCGCGGACAGTCCGAGCTTGCACGGATCGAACGGCTCGACGAAACGGTTGTAATCACTGCAGACGAGCCTGTCGAAGTCACACGACTCGACGTCTACCCTTCTGAGCTGACGACCGATCGGCTCCTCGGCGCACTGCACGACTGCCTGCTGAAAGGCGACGAACGACGCAAGGACATCCTGTTCGGGCGAGCCGAACCCGCGTTTGAATCGATCGATGAGACGTTCATCGACAACAACGACCGCCAGAACGAGGCCGTGACGAAGACCGTCGGTGCGTCCGACTGCGTGCTGATCCACGGCCCGCCCGGCACCGGAAAGACGTACACGATCGCCCGTGCGATCCGGGCAATGGTCGAACGCGGCGATCGAGTGTTACTGTCCGCGTTTACGAATCGCGCGGTCGACAACGCTCTGGAGGCGTTACTCGACCAACTCGGTGACGTGATCGAGACCGACCGCGTCGTCCGCGTCGGGTCAGAGAGCGGCGTTCGCGAGGACATGACACCCTATCGGCTCGACCAGAGTGGCGATCCAGCGGACTGTCTGGCGACACTCGAAGAGGCACAGGTCGTCGCCGCGACGACGGCGACCTGTGCCTCGCGGATCATGAAAGAGCAAGCGTTCGACGTCGCGCTGGTCGACGAAGCCGCTCAGCTAACCGAGCCCGGGACCTATGCCGCGATCAACCTGGCCGATCGGTTCGTCCTCGTCGGCGACCACGAGCAGTTGCCGCCGGTCGTTCGGGCTGAAAACGAGCTCACGGAGTCGCTGTTCGAGCGACTCGTCGACGTACATCCCGACGCTGGCGTCATGCTCGATCGGCAGTACCGGATGAACCAGCGGATTCAGGCCTTCGCGTCGCGGGAGTTCTACGACGGCGAGCTTCGGCCAGCCGAACCGGAGGTAGCCGGCCGGACACTCGACGATCTCGACGGCGTCTCCCGTGACGCCCTGCCTGAGTTCCTGTACGACCCCGTCACGTTCGTCGACGTCAAGGGGACGACGAGCCAGTATACCGACAGCGAAGAGGCAGCCCGGATCGCCGACCTGATCGAGTCCTACGCGGCCGCCGGCGTCGATCGCGCCGATATCGGCGTCATCGCCCCGTTCCGGGCACAGGTCTCGGAGGTGTCCCGCCACGTCCCCGACGCGGTCGCCGTCGACACGGTCGATCGATTCCAGGGGTCGAGCCAGGAGATCATCATCGTCTCCTTTACAGCGACCGGTTCGCTGGAGGGGCCGATCTTCGAGGACTACCGCCGGATCAACGTCGCCCTGACCCGTCCGAAGCGGGCGCTGGTGTTGGTCGGCGATTCTGGGGCGCTCGCGTCGGATTCGGTCTACGATCGAATGCTCGACTGGGCGCGACGGTAGCGCACCCTCGTTCTCGAGAGCCGCGATAGAAAGTAGTTCGCGCGACGATCGACCAATAGCTTGGCAGCGTCTTCGAAACGCGCTCTACTCCAAGTCGCCGTTCGCTTCAGTGACGATTCCCGGCTCGTTGCTCGCGATGATGATGATCTGATCGGTGAGATCCTCCATCGTGTTTGCGAGTCGATCGAACAGGATCGCAAACTCCCGGTACATAAGCGGCTGTTCGATCGAATCGTCGGCGAAGGCGGTCTCGATCACGCCGTTTCGGACTTCGTCACATCGACTTTCCATCTCTCTGACGGCAATGATTTCGTCGACGAGGTTTTCCGAGGCGTTGGTGTTGCGGAGGCTATGGACGAACCGTGTGACGACGTCTTCCAGCGGCTCCATCCCGTCTGCAGCGTACTCGGCCATCTCGCGTAGCCCCTCGAAACAGTCGTTGTCGTGTGCCGGCTGCATCATCAGCAGTTCCTGCGCGATCCGTTCCGTGACGTTCGCGATGACGTCGAGTTTCTGATAAAAGGCAATCAGGTCGGAGGTGTTGAAATGAACTCGCGAGTCGAGCAACCCGATGTCTCCCGGCCCGGCGTTAGTGAACGAACCGGTGATCTCTCTGGTGATCCGATCGCAGTCGCTTTCGAGCGTCTGGATACGATCGAAGGTGTCGCGATACGCGTCCCCGGCCGCATACTGATCGAGGAGTTTCGGCAGCAGGGAGACACAGTCGGTAAGCGGATCGAAATACGCGTCAGTTTTCGCTTCGAGTTCGTCGCCGAAATTCGGTCCCGAGGGCATCGTAGTCGACACTAACGCAGAAGCGAATGTAATAGGTATCGGTAGGCCGAGCAAGACGGCAGCCGATGGATCGATCGCAGCTCCCGATCCGAGCCGATCCAGGAGGTCGCGCGGTTACAGCGCGCTCCCGACCGCCGACGTTATCCGAGCAACCAGCCAGCCAGTCACAGCACAGTCACAGCAGCCCCTCGCGATGCCGGAACAGTCACACATCCGGGAAGAAGCGGCCGTGAAAGCCAAACGGTTCCGGATGGGGAAGCACTGCCCGCGCCTGGACCGAAAGCGTCGCCGCATCGAAAACCATGAGCGTCGTCTGCTCGCGATCGACATCCAGTGCCGTCGCGAGCACGACGCCGTCGTCCATGCTGTCGGCAGCGGGATGCTGGACCGGAATCGGCTCTTCGAGATAGACGCCCCGTTCCCACCACTCCCGTGCCGTTCCCGTCTCGCAGTCTACTTTGACGAGTCCGTTCGAGCCTGCTCGATCGGTCGCCTGCCCATACGCGTAGCGGTGGTCTCGGCCGACGGTCGATCGGGGAACGCGTGGCAGCTCCATTCCCCCATCGTAGAGTCGCGTGCGGGAGACCGCGTTCGCGTCGATGTCGATCCGATAGCGCATCAGGGCGGCGTCGGGAACGGCCGGAAACCCCTTGCCGTCGAGTTCGGAAAGCGACATCGAGTCGACGATGTCGCCGTCCGGAAACTCGACGAGATCGAGGACGACCGTCTCGCCATCGATGTAGGCGTTGATATGGTGGAAACTAAACACCGGCTCGAACGTCGGGTCAGCGACCAGTTCGCCACTGTCGCGATCGACGACGAGAACGCGTGTTCCCCGGTCTGGCTGCCAGTCCAGCATGCTGTTCGCCCCTTCGGAGAACGGGTTCAGTGCCCGGAGCACCGAGAGAACGAGCGGTGTCTCGACGATGATAACGTGGTCTGCGGTGACGCTACAGTCGTGGATGTAGGCCGGCCCGTTCGCGTCGATCGAGGCGATACGGTCGCGGCTGCGACTCCCCCGTTCGAGACGGTAGAGGTGATACTGCGGATTCCACCCGAACTGTGTGGCGAAGCCGACCAGTTCGCCGCGATGAGGATCGTCCACGAGATGTGCGGCCGTGGTGTGTTCGGTCAGATCGTCATCGAACGCGAACCGACCACGTGTCGCCAGCGTCTCGGGATCGAAAGCGACTCGACAGGGGGCTTCAGTGAGCGCGACGTACTCACCGTCGATTTGGGCGACGTGAACGTTCGTGTTGTCGGTCGGATCGGGAACGCCGAGAGAGGATAGTGTTTCGAGAAAGCGCCGCCAGCCACGCGTATCAGTGCCGAACTGGCCGGTCAGCTGTCCGTTCATGGCGTCCTCGTAGGCGTCGGTGCGGAGGAATCGATTCGAGTACTGGAGTTGGCCGTCGTCGAACGCGTACCGACGGAGCATCGCGAGCCCGTCGAACCAGTGGTTGACCCGGCGGTCTCCTGACTCGAACAGTCCAGGACCGTTCCGAATCAGCGTCCCGGAGAGCCAGTCGGGAATCTCGCCCTCGATCGTCGGCTGGTGGTCGTGGACCTCGGTCGGTACCGAGTGAAACCCGATTGGAGGCGCTGTCACGAGTACATGTTCGGATCCAAGAGGTATCAACGCATTCCCGATACGGAGCATCTCGACTGTCGGCTCGGTCCACAGCGTGTTGCGTACAGCGACACGAGCCGCCACTCGATAGCTGCAATTAAATACTGGTTCAGGAATATCTCTCGTATCGAATATGCGGTTGAGCGAGGAGAGCGCGACGATCCGAGACGCGTATCCGGAGTCGTACGCCGATCTTGCAGTCATCGTCACCGACCTGGGCGGGGCAACCGGGCTCATTCTTATCGTCGCAGTCGTCTACTGGCTTACCCGTCGCCGGGAGAGTGCACTCGTTGCAAGCTACGCCGTTGCCGGGGTCGGCGTCATCGTGTTGCTTAAGGGATTACTCGCGATGCCACGACCGCCCGAATCGGCGTTTCTGGTACCGCTCGAAGACGATCCCTACGGCTTCCCAAGCGGCCACGCGTTCATGTCAGTCGTCGTCTACGGCGGCCTGCTCGTCGCGTTCGATCGACTGGGAGACCGACGTGCAGTCGCTGGCGTGACGGGACTCATCGTCGCAGTTTCGCTGAGCAGAGTCGTACTCGGGTTCCACTATCTCGGCGATATCATCGCCGGTGCAGGGCTGGGCCTTGCCTTTCTCCTCGTCGTGCACCGTCTCGTCGACGGCATCCCGGCTCGTGGGTTCGGTATCGGTGTCGTCACTGCCATCCCGGCGATCGTTATCAGTAACGCTGATCCGTACACGCTGGTCGCTCTCGGTGCCGCGATCGGCGGCGGGCTTGCGTCGGTGCGCATCGAGAGCGTTCCACCGCTTCGGTCGCGCCTCGAAGGAGCCGTGCTGTCGATCGTTGGCGTCTCGTTTCTCGTCATACTCGGTGGGCTCGAGTCGGTGCTCGCCGACGTGACGCCGATCGCGATCATCCCGCTCCATGCGGTTCTCGTGGCCGGAATTCTCTTGTTACCGGCTTCCGTGAGTCGGCTCGAACTGCAGTCGTCGACACCCTGAACCGGCCGGATGTCGCGCCCACCTGCCGACGTTTTTGCCGTCAGAGATCGAACTGCAGCTATGGAACTTCCGCTCGGCGACGTGACGATCGACGTGACCTTTCCCGACTGTGACGTGACGATCGCGGACCCACCTGGTGGTGAGTCAGTCGACGTTCGCACCGCAGCCGGGCGTGCCCTAGAGGAGCCACGTGGGCCATCGCTCGCTGACTGCGTCGAGCCAAACGACGAGGTTGCAATCGTCGTCACCGATATCACTCGGAGCGCGCCAGATGACGTGCTGCTCGACGTGCTGCTCGATCGGCTCGGGGCGATCGGTGTCGAGCGGAAGCAGGTGACCGTGGTGATCGGCCTGGGCCTCCATCGGCCGATGACCGACGCTGAACTCGAGTCGATGATCGGCCCACACGCCGAACTGGCGGTGAACCACGACCCCGAAGCGGTAGTCGAGGTCGGGACCGTTGCAGACGGTGCCGTTCCCGTCGAGATCGGAGCGCCCGTCGCGGCCGCCGACACGGTCCTCTCGACGGGTGTCGTCGAACCCCACCAGTACGCCGGGTTCAGCGGCGGTGCGAAGACCGTGGTCATCGGCGCTGGCGGTGAGTCACTGATCCGGTACACGCACGGCCCCGAGATGCTGGCCCGTGAGGGCGTTCGGCTGGGACGGGTCAGCGGGAACCCGTTTCGCGAAGCGATCGACGAAGCGGGCGATCTCGTTGGCGTGGACCTCTCGCTCAATCTCACCCACGGCCCCACGGGCGTTCTCGGCGTTCGTGCCGGCGAGAGTCGGCAGGTCGTCCGCGACCTCGCGTCGATCGCCCGCGACGCGCTCTCGGTTTCGATCGATCGGGAGTTCGACGCCGTCGTCTGTGGCGTCGGCGCGCCAAAGGACGCGAATCTCTATCAGGCGACCCGGGCGGCGACGTACGTCGCACTGGGCGATCGAAACCCGCTCCGGGAGGGTGGCCGACTGGTCGTCCCTGCCGACCTTCCTGAAGGCGAAGGCGATGGGACAGGTGAACAACGGTTCTACCGGCGACTGCGCGAGTCCGCGGACGCCGACTCCCTGTATACCGAGATGCGAGACGGCTACGAGCCCGGTGCCCAGCGGGCGTTCGTCGTGGCTCGCGTCCTCCGTGAGCACGAACTGTACGTAACCAACAGTCAGGCACCCGAGATCGTCGAAGCGTGTCTCATGCACGCCGAAGACGACGTCTCGGATGCGATCGATCCCGCGAGCGAGGTGCTCGTCGTGCCGGATGCGTTGAATACGCTGCTCGTCGAGTGAGGCCCCCGTCGACAACCGCTGCAGTCTCTACGGAAACATCTCGGCCAGTGATTCTGTCGATAAATCCAGGGCTACGACTACGGTGACGCCGTCGGTGAACTGCCTCGGGGTCAAGCCCCGAGGCACTCGCCTTGCTCATCTGTAGATCCCGGCCTACAACTACGGTGACGAGTAGTCCACTTTCCCTTCGTCCTCGCTCATTCGAACCCAGTAGATCCGGGTGTATGGAAGGTGAATGAAACTCTCGTCTTCGAGTTTGATTCGGAGCCCCTGTACCTTTCCAGAGTCAGTGATGTTCTCGGCGTCGACCGTCTTTTCGGCCGTCCCATCTGGCCGCTCGTAGGCGATCGTCGCCATACACGAGTGTCTAGTTCCGTATCAATAAGTGACGGCCACGCGAATTCAGGCCTGGCTGTCAACCAGTGTACGCGATCGGCGCCCAGTCCCTCCTCGGTTCCGATCGATATCGATGCGACACTCCCGCAAAGCGCTCGTCACTCAGTTGCGTCTGCAGCCGCCCACAGCGGGTAGAGATCGTCTTTGATCGGACCGACGATCGAGTCACCATCGAGGACGAGTTCTGGCTCGCCCTCGCTGACAGTACCGATTTCGGCAGCCGTAACTCCCGCATCCTCGAGTGCGTCGATCGCGTCAGCGACCGACGCCTCGGGGACCGTAGCCAGCAACGCACCGGAGCCGAAGATCCGAAGCGGGTCGACGTCGGCTGCCCGACAGAGCTGTTCGGTCTCCGATCGGATCGGGATCGCCTCCCGATCGACGTCGAGTCGAACGCCGGCGCTCCGGGCCAGTTCGACCAATCCGGCTGCGACGCCGCCCTCCGTGGGATCGTGCATCGCCGTCGCGTACTCGCGGGCGATGCGAGCGTCCGGGACGACACTGAGTTCGTCCAGAAACGTTTCGGCCTGGTCACAGATCGCCTGATCGACGGCGAGGTCGTCACCGAAATCGGCAGCGAGGATCGCTGTTCCCTCGATTCCAGCGGCTTTCGTCAGGAGGATCCGATCGCCGGGATCGGCCCCACCTGTCGAGACAAACTCGTCGGTCGCCCCCATTGCGGTCAACGAAAGCAGCGGCCGGTCGAGTTGATCGACGTACTCCGTGTGCCCGCCGACGATCGACGCGCCGACAGCGTCCGCAGCCGCATCGAGATCGGCCGCGATCGTCTCGAGTGGTGCGTCCGCATCCGGGAGCAAGATGACGGCCGTGAGCCAGCGGGGGTCGGCACCGGCGACGGCAACGTCGTTGCACGCGACGGCGACCCCGAGGGTGCCGATCTTCGAGGCTGCAAGTGATATCGGGTCCGAACTGACGACGAGCGTATCAGCCTCCTCGCCGGGCCAGTCGATCGCGGCGGCGTCTTCGCCGTACGCTGGACCCTGCAGTACTGTGTCGTCAGTCTCGACTGTTCCTGTCCGCTCGAATACATCTGAGAGCAAGTTCTCGGGACCGACCTTGCCGGGCATATCTCGAAGTGGGACGATCTGCCGTTTGTACCTGTCGCCACCGTCGGGGCCGAGCCAGTGGGGAGCGAGCGCTCCGATGCTCTCCTGTGGGGATCGGTTCACCGTTGTCGCTCGGCACGGAGACGTCCCGCCGGTCGATCGACGGCGTCACCTAGACTCGACTCACTCGGGTCGGACTCTGCAGTAGCTTTCGATAACTGTACCAGAAACCGCATACGAGGACGAACTTAATACGGTTCATATGAAGGGAGACACTGCGTTGCTGGGAGTCGCGTTCGGGCTCGCCGGATTCTCGGCGATCGTCCACGTCGGTCTCGGCGTCAGCGGTCTACTCTCCGGTGCAGCGACCGTTCTTCCGTATCTGTTCCTGTTCGGGGCGCTTCTCGTCGGCGGACTCGCGATCGCCTTCGTTCGGGGGTCGGTTGCGCCACCGACAGTGTACCTCGTCGGCGGCTTCCTGATGATCATGCATATCGTCGCCTACGCCGACTGGCACGTCTTCCAGGTCGCAGAAAGCACCCTCGGGATCGAGGGACACGATCACGAACACGACGGCCACGGCGACGGTCACGATGACGGCGGCCACGACCACAACGGCCACGGCGACGGTCACTATGACGGCGGCCACGACCACAACGGCCACGGCGACGGTCACTATGACGGCGGCCACGACCA
>LFCJ01000092.1_pt1 | contig 47082 bp, 41 predicted proteins | sample 643141 | NCBI WGS metagenome assembly LFCJ01 (sample SAMN03766243, study PRJNA286221) | soda lake metagenome | biome: soda lake; feature: Kulunda steppe; material: water; isolation source: sample B1-Br-g2 brine of Lake Bitter-1 | place: Russia: Kulunda steppe | collected 2010-07
AGGTCACCGCGAGGTAGAAGACCAGCACCGCGAGGAAATACCACACCCGCCAGTCGGGATGCGGATAGGTGTAGCGGCTCGTCTTGGCGCCGCCGAGCTCGCGCGCCCAGTAGACGATGTCCTGAATGCCCAGCAGGAACAGAAGCGGCGTCGCCTTGATCAGGATCATCCAGATATTGGACAGCCCCGGCAGCGCATAGATCCACATCTGCGGCAGCAGCACCCGCCGCATCGCCTGGCCGCGCGTCATGCCGTAGGCCTCGGCCGTCTCCATCTGCGCGCGCGGCACGGCCCGCATCGCGCCGTGCAGGGTATTGCCCACGAAGGCCCCGAACACCACCGCAAACGCCAGCACCGCGAGCGAGAAGCCATAAAGATCGCGCACCCAGCTCGGCGATCCGCGCGGCGGCACCCGCGCCTCGGGGCAGACGATGAAGTCATTGCCCTGCCAGATCGGCATGTCCCAGTGCGGGCAGCGCACCTGGTGCAGGAGCGCCTCGATCCCCTGCCCGACCGCGATCGGCACGAACAGGAAGAACACGATGTCCGGCACGCCGCGCACGATCGCGGTATAGCCCTGCCCCAGCCAGCGCAGCGGCGCGAACCGCGCGCGCATCAACAGCGCCCCGCCCAGCCCCATCACCAGCGCCGCCGGCGCGGCGAGCGCCAACAGGATCATCACCACCACGAACGACCAGTAGAACGCCAGATGCGTCCCCGAGGTGAGGTAGCAGGCGAACCACTGCCATTGCGGCAGCGTGTCGGGATCGGTGCAGAAGGCGAACATGCGCAACGGGCGGGGCCAGCGGCCCCGCCCTTACCGGATCAGAAGGTATCCATGTCCTCGCCGAACCACTCGGTGATGAGCTCGTTGAGCGAGCCGTCCTCCTTCATCTCGGTGATCACCGCATCGAAGGTCTCGCGCAGCTCGTCATCGGACTGGCGCACGCCCATGCCGACGCCATCGGAGAAATACTGGTCATCGCCCACGAAGACGAGCTCACCGCCCGATTCCGCGACGTAATCCGCGAGGAACGCCTTGTCGGCGAGCACCGCGTCGACCTCCTGGTTGCGCACCGCCGAGATCGTTTCGTCGGGGGTCGGGAATTCGAGCAGCTCCACCCCGTCCATCTCGGCGAGCACGCCGGCCTGCACGGTGTTGGACTGCGCCGCGATCACGCCGCTCTCCATCAGCGTGTCGTAATTCATGCCCTCGAGCGCCATGAAGGCCGACGGATCGGGCGGCAGATACTCCTGCGTGAAGGAGATCGTCTCGGCGCGCGCCTCGGTGATCGCCATGCCGGCCATGATGGTGTCGTAGTCGCCCCCGACGAGGTTGGGGATGATGGTGTCCCAGTCATTGATGACCCACTCGCAGTCGAGCCCGGCGCGCTCGCACAGCTCGTCGCCGAGATCGCGCTCGAAGCCGTCGAGCTCGTTGTCGTCATTGATGAAGTTGTATGGCGGGTAGGCGCCTTCGGAGCCCATCCGGACCGTGTCGGCGAGCGCGCCGGACGCGGCGAAGGCCAGCGCGCCGATGGCGAGGGTGAGGGGTGTCTTCATGTCGTGTCTCCCTTGTTGGATTGGCAACGCTATCACGCATGCGACGCGTTGAGAAAGCCGCGCAGCCGCTCGGTGCGCGGCGCGGAGAGGATCGCGCCCGGCGCGCCCTCCTCGATGATGCGGCCCTCGTGCAGGAACACCACGTGATCGGACAGGTCCGCCACGAGCCGCATGTCATGGGTGACGAGGATCATCGTGCGCCCTTCGGCAGCGAGCGCCTTGATAACCCGCACCACCTCCTGTTCGAGCTCGGGGTCGAGCGCCGAGGTGGGCTCGTCGAACAAGAGCGCGCGCGGCTGCATGCACAGCGCGCGCGCGATCGCGGCGCGCTGCTGCTGGCCGCCCGAAAGCTGCGCGGGATAGACATCCGCCTTGTCGCCGATGCCGACCTTCTCGAGCAGGGCGCGCGCGCGCGGCTCGACCTCGGCGCGCGGCTCGCGCAGCACGGTGACGGGAGCTTCCATGACGTTTTGCAGGATCGTCATATGCGCCCATAGATTGAACTGCTGGAACACCATGCCGAGATTGGTGCGAATCCGCAGCACCTGCGCGGGATCGGCGGGCTGGCGGGCAAGGCCGTCGCCAGTCCAGCGCACCGGCTCGCCCTCGAAGACGATCTCGCCCTGCTGGCTGATCTCGAGGAGGTTGCAGCAGCGCAGGAGCGTCGATTTGCCCGACCCCGACGATCCGATCAGCGAGACGACATGCCCGCGATGCGCCGTCAGATCCACCCCGCGCAGCACCTCGAGATCGCCGAAACGCTTGTGCAGATCGCGGATCGCGATGACGGGGGTATCCTGTTCGCCCATGCGGGGCCCATGCTTGCCGATGCTTCAGCGCGCAATAGGGCCGAAAATCGGCGCGAACGCAACGCCCACGCACACGCGCCGTGGCGTCACGACGGGGCGCTCACTCGGCGCGGCGCTGCACCCGCTGGCGCGCAAGCGCGCTGTCCTGGTCGCGCACGCCCAGAAGGCTCGCCACCAGCCGCAGCACCTGGTCCTCCTCATGCGCGCGCTGCCCGTCCGACAGCGCCACCGACCACAGCGCCTCGAACAGCCAGGCGCGCTCCTCGTAATCGACGGCCTGCTTGAGCGCGCGGGTGAATCGCACTGAGTCGGGTGCCTCGGATTCGAGCACCTCGGCCTCGGCGCGCAGCGCCGCTGCCTCAGCGGCGCTCAGCTCGTAGTGCTGCGACAGGAGCCGGTCGATCTCGGCGGCTTCGGGGGCGTGATAGTGCTGATCGGCGCGCGCGACGCGCACCATCAGGGCCGCGAGCGCCAGCCGCGCATCGGGCTGGGGCAGCGGTTCGGGTTCGGGGCTGAAGAGCCGCTTGATGAAGGCTTCAAACATGAGCGGCATATAGGCGTCAATGCGTCGGATTCAAACGCGCCGCTACCCGTCCCAGCCCGGCACGATCACCAGATCGACCTCGCTCGCCGGGTCGCGCAGCGCCTTGGCGCGCTGGTATTCGGGGCTCTCGTAGCAGGCCGTCGCGTCATCGAGATCGGCGAATTCGATCACAACGGTGCGCGATTTCGGATTGCCCTCGCGCACATCCTGCGGCCCGCCGCGCACCAGAAAATGGCCGCCATACTTCTCGAAGGCGTCCGCATTGGCGGCGCGGTACTGCTCGTAGGCGTCGGGATCGGTGATGTCGATCTGCGCCACCCAATAGGCCTTGGTCATCGCGCCCTCCGGCTTTCTTTGCGCCACTGTGCACGCCGTCCGCGCGGGTGCAAGCCGTCATTGCGGCGCCGGCGCGCGGCGGGCATAAGCGCGCCATGTCCGCGCCGCCGCCCTGCCCCGTCTGCCGCGCTCCCGGCGCCACGGTCCTGCTGCGCGAGGCGGCGCGGCTCTACTGGCGCTGTCCGGTTTGTGCGGCGAGCTTCCTCGATCCGGCGGCGCGGCCCGATGCAGCGACCGAGCGCGCGCATTACCTCAATCACGACAACGACGTGGATGATCCCGGCTATCGCGGCTTTCTCGCGCGGCTCGCGGATCCGCTCAAGGCGCGGCTCGCGCCCGGCGCGGCGGGGCTCGATTATGGCTGCGGATCGGGGCCGGCGCTGGCGGCGATGCTGCGCGAGGCCGGGCATCCGATGGCCGTCCATGATCCCTTCTTCGCGCCGGACCCGGCGCCGCTCAACGCGCGCTACGATTTCGTCACCTGCACGGAGACGGCAGAGCATTTCTTCGACCCCGCCGCCGAGTTCGACCGGCTCGGCGCGCTGCTGCGCGCGGGTGGCTGGCTGGGGGTGATGACCTGTTTTCAGACCGACGATGCGCGCTTCGCGCGCTGGCATTACCGCATGGACCCGACGCATGTGGTCTTCTACCGGCGCGAGACGCTCGAACATGTCGCCGCTGTGCGGTGCTGGCATTTCGAGAGCCCGCGCAAGGATGTCGTGCTGATGCGGGTGCCGGGGTGACGAGCTGGTGGCACACCGAGCGCACGCGCGGGGTGCTCGAGGTGCTACGCGCGCAGGGCGTGGCGACGGTGCTCGAGCTCGGCTGCGGGCAGGGCGACGTGCTCTTCGAGATGCTCAAGCTCGAGGGCCTTGAGGCGGTGACGGGGCTCGAACCGGACGCGGCGGCGCTCGAGCGGCTGCGCGCGCGGCTGCCCGCCGGCGAGGACCGGGTCACCCTGCGCGCGGGGTCGGCGCTCGATCCGCCGCCCCTGCCGGCGGCGCAGGCGGTGGTGATGGTCGAGGTGATCGAGCATCTCGATCCCGGCCATCTGTCGCGGCTCGAGCGCACGCTCTTCGCCCGGCTCGATCCTCGCCTCGTCGTGATCACGACCCCCAATGCCGAGCTCAACCCGCTGCTCGGCGTGCCGGCGCATCGGCGGCGGCATCCGGGTCACCGCTTCGAGTGGGACCGCGCGCAATTCGGCGAATGGGCGCGCGGGGTGGCGGCGCGGGCAGGGCGCGTGGTCGCGCTTTCGACGCTGGGTGGCGCGCATCCCGATTTCGGCGGCGCGAGCCAGATGGCGGTCTTCACGCGTCCGGGCGGATCATGACCTGCAGATCGGCGACATTCGTCCCCGTCGCCCCGGTCATCAGCAGATCCCCCGACGCCGCGAGCGCGGCGTAGCTGTCATTACGCGCGAGCATCGCCTCGGGATCCACCCCGGCGGCGCGCATCCGCGCCAGCGTGGTGTCATCGACGAGCCCGCCCGCGGCGTCGGTCGGACCGTCGCGGCCATCCGTGCCGCCCGACAGGAACACCCACGGCCCCGCGATCCCGCGCGCCTCCGCGCCGAGCGCCACGCGCAGCGCGAGCTCCTGGTTGCGCCCGCCGCGGCCGGGGCCGGTGACGTTCACGGTCGTCTCGCCACCGAACAGCGTCACTCCCGGCCCGGACGCGTCGAGGACCTCCCCCGCCGCCGCCGCCACGTCGCCGATAAGCGGCGCGTCGATGCGCCGGGCGCCCGCCGCGGCCTGCGCCATCGCGGCGAGGGACTGCGCATTGGAACCGATCAGCCGGTTATCCGCCTCGGGCGGCAGCGGCGGGTCTTCATCGCCGGCGAGATGCGCGCGCACCGCCTGCGGCACCTGGTCCCAGAGCCCGCGCGCATCGAGCCGGGCGCGCGCCTCGGCGCGGGTGCCGATGGGGGCGACGGTCGGCCCGCTGGCGATCACGCGCAGATCGTCGCCCACCACATCCGACAGGATCAGCGCCGTCACCCGCGCCGGCGCCGCCGCGCGCGCCAGCCCGCCGCCCTTGATCCGCGAGAGCTGCTGGCGCACGAGGTTCATCTCGGTGATGTCGGCCCCGGCTTTGAGCAGGAGCCGCGTGACCTCGGCCTTGTCGTCGAGGCTCAGCCCCGGCGCGGCCGCGGGCATGAGCGCCGAGCCGCCGCCCGAGACCAGCACGAGGAGTTCATCCCCCGCAACAAGCGCCGCGGCGCGCGCAAGCACCGTCTCGGCCGCGCGCGCGCCGTCTTCGTCGGGGACCGGATGCCCCGCCGCAAAGACCTGCGCCCCATCGAGCGGCGCGGCGTTCTCGCGATTGGTCACGATGAGCGCAGGCGCCGGGCCGAGCACGTCCAGCGCGGCGCGCGCCATCGCCCGCGCCGCCTTGCCCACCGCGACGATCTCGCGCCGCCCAGTTACCGGCGCGAGGGGACGCGCCGCAAGCGCCGCGTGCAGCGCCGCTTCGGGATCGGCCGCCGCCACGCCCGCCTCGAACAATGCCCGCGCCCGGTCACGCAGCGCGCTTGCCGCATCAAGATGAGTCATGCGCCCACTCTGGCGCAGCGCGGCAGGCGGGTCCAGCCAAGCTTGCCGCAGGCCCATCGGACCCTTATATTCGATTAGGAAAATCTGTCGCGACAGACCCGGCGATGTGCCGGGCACGCCGCATCGAGGCGGCTGGAGAATGACCATGCTCGATCAGCACGAGACCGACGCGCAGTCGCCCTGCACGAATGGCAGCCTGCCTGTCGACGAAATGACCCGCAACGCGCAGGCGGCATCCGCCTTTCTCAAGGCGCTCGCGCATGAAGGGCGGCTGATGATCCTTTGCCATCTGAGCGGGGGCGAGAAATCCGTCACCGAGCTCGAGGAGCTGCTGCAGATGCGCCAGGCGGCCGTGAGCCAGCAACTCGCGCGGCTGCGGCTCGAGGGGCTCGTGCGATCGCGGCGCGACGGCAAGGTGATCTATTATTCGCTGAGCGATGAGAAATCGGCCCGGATGGTCGAACTGCTGTGCGACATGTTCGCCGGGCGCAAGGATACGCGGGCCGGCTGAACCGGCCCGCGCGAAGGCGTATCAGCCCGCGTTGAGCGCGCGCGCGGCTTCGCCGTCGCGTGCTCCGTAATGCGTGATGACCGACGCGGCCAGGCGCGCACCCTCTCGGGCGGCATCGGCGATGGGCTTGCCCTGCACGATTCCGCCGAGAAAGCCGCTGGCGAAGGCATCGCCCGCGCCGGTGGTGTCGACCACGCGGCTCACGGCTTCGGCCTCGACACGGTAGGTGCCCGTCGCATCGGCGACGCGCGAGCCCTTCTCGCTCTCGGTCACCGCCACGGTGCCGACCTGCGACAGCGCCCAGGCGAGCGCCGCATCCGGATCGTCGTCACCCGAGAGCGCGCCGACCTCGTGGTGATTGCCCACCAGGATGTCGCAATACTCGCCGATGAAGGCGAGCATCGCGTCGCGGTTACGCTCCACACAGCCGGCATCCGACGGCGTCAGCGCGACCTTGGCGCCGATCGCCTTGGCCTTCTTGGCGGCCTCGGCGATCGCGGCGCCGCCCTCCGGCGCGTCCCACAGATACCCCTCCACCAGCAGAAGCGCGAAACGCTCCGGCAGCGCGGCGGCGATATCGGCGGGGGCAAGCCCCTGCGCGGCGCCCAGATGGGTGCTCATGGTGCGCTCGCCGTCGGGCGTGACCAGCACCACGCAGCGGCCCGTGCCCGAACCGCCATTCAACGGCGGCACCGGGCAGTCGATGCCCTTCTCCGCCATCTCGCGGCGGAACCGCGCGCCGAGCTCGTCCTCGGCGACCTTGCCGAGATAACACCCGGCAAGACCGATATCGGCCAGATGCGCGATGGTGTTGGCCACCGAACCGCCCGATTGCTGCACGCCGGGGCCGACCTCGCCGTAGAGCGTCTCGGCCGCGGCACCGTCGACAAGGGCCATCCCGCCCTTGTCGAGCCCGTGACGCGCGATGGCGTCCTCCGGGACGGTGGCGACGACGTCGACGAGCGCGTTGCCGACGCCGACGATCAGTCTGTCGTTACTCATTGGACCTCCTGATCCTCGCCCCTCAGTAGCGATACTGCTCGGGCTTGTAGGGGCCCTCGGGGGTCACGCCGATGTATTCGGCCTGATCCGGGCGCAGCTCGGTGAGGTTGACGCCGATCTTGGCGAGATGCAGCCGCGCCACCTTCTCGTCGAGATGCTTGGGCAGGACATAGACCTCGTTCTTGTACTTGTCGCCGCGCAGCCACAGCTCGATCTGGGCGAGCACCTGGTTGGTGAACGACGCCGACATCACGAAGGAGGGATGCCCCGTGGCGTTGCCGAGGTTGAGCAGACGGCCTTCGGACAGAAGGATCATGCGATTGCCCGAGGGCATCTCGATCATGTCCACCTGGTCCTTGATGTTCGTCCACTTGTAGTTCTTCAGCCCGACAACATCGATCTCGTTGTCGAAGTGGCCGATATTGCCGACGATGGCCATGTCCTTCATCTCGCGCATGTGGTCGGCGCGGATGACGTCCTTGTTGCCGGTCGTCGTGATGAAGATGTCGGCCGACTTGACCACATCCTCGAGTTGGACGACCTCGAAACCGTCCATCGCCGCCTGCAGCGCGCAGATCGGGTCGATCTCGGTGACCTTCACGCGCGCGCCGGCGCCGCGCAGCGATGCGGCCGAGCCCTTGCCGACATCGCCGTAGCCGCACACCACGGCGGTCTTGCCGGCCATCATGGTGTCGGTGGCGCGGCGGATGCCATCGACGAGGCTTTCCTTGCAGCCATACTTGTTGTCGAACTTCGACTTGGTGACCGAGTCGTTGACGTTGAAGGCCGGGAAGGGCAGCTGGCCGGCTTCCATCATCTTGTAGAGACGGTGCACGCCGGTGGTGGTCTCCTCGGACACGCCCTTGAGCTTGTCGCGCTGCTTGGCGAACCAGCCCGGCGTCTCCTTCATGCGCCAGCGGATCTGCGCGAAGAGGGCTTCCTCTTCCTCGGATTCCGGGTTCGCGATCAGGTCCGTCTCACCGGCTTCGACGCGGGTGCCGATCAGGATGTACATGGTGGCATCGCCGCCATCGTCGAGGATCAGGTTCGCGCCGTCATCGAAGCGGAAGATGCGGTCGCAGTAATCCCAGTAATCGACGAGGCTCTCGCCCTTGATCGCGAAGACCGGCACGCCGGTCTCGGCGATCGCCGCGGCGGCGTGGTCCTGGGTGGAGAAGATGTTGCACGACGCCCAGCGCACTTCGGCGCCCAGCTCGACGAGCGTCTCGATGAGCACGCCGGTCTGGATCGTCATGTGCAGTGAACCGGCGATGCGCGCGCCCTTGAGCGGCTTCTGCGCGCCGTATTCCTCGCGCAGCGCCATCAGACCCGGCATTTCGGTTTCGGCGATATCGAGCTCCTTGCGCCCATAGGCGGCAAGCGAGATATCCTTGATCGCGCTGTCTTCGGGGTTGAATTTCTGTGCCTTGTTCATTGGCTGACCTCATATCAGACGGGCCGCCACGGGGCGGCCTTGCATTACAGTGAGCGCCGGCCGCGCGGGGCGGCCGGCGTCATATGGGCTTATTCCGCAGCGCGGCTCACGCCGAAGGTGCTCGCGAGTTCCGCGGCGAGATCGGTGCGCTCCCAGGAGAACGCGCCGTCCTTCGCCGGCTCGCGGCCGAAATGGCCGTAGGCCGCGGTCCGGGTATAGATCGGCTTGAGCAGATCAAGATGCTTGCGGATGCCGCGCGGGGTCAGACGGACCATCTCCCGCAGGGTCTTGGAGAGCTTGTCGGTATCCACACGGCCCGTCCCCATGGTATCGACATAGAGCGCGACAGGCTCGGGAACACCGATCGCATAGGCGAGCTGGATCTGACACTTGTCGGCAAGATTCGCAGCGACGACGTTCTTGGCAAGGTACCGCGCCGCATAGGCCGCCGAACGGTCCACCTTGGTCGGATCCTTGCCCGAGAACGCACCGCCGCCATGCAGCGCCGCGCCGCCATAGGTGTCCACGATGATCTTGCGGCCGGTCAGGCCCGCATCGCCATCGGGGCCGCCGATCACGAAGCGCCCGGTCGGGTTCACCAGAAGCCGGTCATCGGGCAGCTCCCAGCCCTCGGGGAAGGCGGCCTTGATGTAGGGCTTGACGAGCTCGCGAATCTCCTCCTGCGTGAGGTTTTCGGAATGCTGGGTCGACACGAGCACCGTGTCGAGCCCGACCGGCTGGCCGTCCTCGTATTTGAGCGTCACCTGGCTCTTGGAGTCGGGGCCGAAGCCGGGCTGCTTGCCCGATTTGCGGTCCTCGGCCATCAGGCGCAGGATGCGGTGCGAGAACTGGATCGGCGCGGGCATCAGCTCGTCAGTCTCGCGGCAGGCATAGCCGAACATGATACCCTGGTCGCCGGCACCTTCCTCGCCCTTGTCGCCCTCATCGACGCCCAGCGCGATGTCGGAGGACTGCGAGTGCAGCCGGTTGACCACTTCCATCGTCTTCCAGGAGAACCCCTCCTGATCATAGCCGATGTCCTTGACGGCGTCGCGGGCGATCTCCTCGACGCGCTTGGTCACGCTGTCGGGGCCGCGCACTTCGCCGGCGATGCTGACATGGTTGGTGGTCGCCATTGTCTCGCAGCCGACGCGCACATCGCTTGCCTCGCTGAGATAGGCGTCGAGGATCGCATCCGAAATCCGGTCACAGACCTTGTCGGGATGCCCTTCGGACACCGATTCACTGGTGAACAGCCAGGTTCTTTTGCTCATTTCTTCTCTCCTTCCATCTTGAATGTCGCCTTGTTGATCAGGCGATCTTGCGCTCCGGCTCGGGACGGGCCCGCTCCGGAGTATAGCTGAGGCTGGGCTGCAGCCACGTCTCGACATCGGCCACGCTCATCCCCTTGCGGGCGGCGTAGTCCTCGACCTGGTCGCGACCGATACGGCCGATGCCGAAATAAGCGGATTTCGGATGCGCGAAGTAGAGCCCGGACACCGCCGCGGCGGGCCACATCGCGCAGGACTCGGTGAGCCGCAGGCCGGTATGTTCCGGCGCGTCGAGCAGTTCGAACAGGGTGCGCTTCTCGGTGTGATCCGGGCACGCCGGATAACCCGGCGCGGGCCGGATACCGCGGTATTTCTCCGCGATCAGGTCCTCGTTCGCCAGCTTCTCGTCGGAGGCATAGCCCCACAGCGACTTTCGCACCCGCTCATGCAGCGCCTCGGCATACGCCTCGGCGAGCCGGTCGCCGAGCGCCTGCACGAGGATCGAGTCGTAATCGTTGCCCTCGGCCTTGAGCCGGTCGGAGATCGTGTGCACCTCGGGGCCGGTGGTCACGGCGAAGCCGCCGATCCAGTCCGGCGTGCCTTTGGGCGCCACAAGATCGGCCAGGCACATCGACGCGCGATCGCCGGACTTCGAGCCCTGCTGGCGCAGCATCGGCAGGCGGCGCCATTCCTTGCGCCGGTCCTCGTCCGCCCACACCACGACATCGTCGCCGTCGCTGTTGGCGGGCCAGAGCCCCACCACGCCGCGCGGGGTGAACCAGTTCTCGTCGATGATCCGGCCGAGCATCGCATGCGCGGCGTCGAAAAGCTCGCGCGCCGTCTCGCCCATGCGCGGATCCTTGAGGATCTGCGGGTATTTCCCCTTCATCTCCCAAGTGTTGAAGAACGGCGTCCAGTCGATGTAATCCACCAGCTCCCCGACGCTGATATCGTCGATCACCGTCAGGCCCGGCGTCTGCGGCGCAGGCGGGGTGTAGCTGTCCCACTCGCCGTCGAGGGCATTGGCGCGCGCCTCGGCGATCGGGGTGGTGGGGCGCTCGCTCTTCTGCGCCGAGCCGTCGCGCAGCTTGGCATAGTCGCCCTTCACCCCGGCGAGGAATTCGTCGCGCGCGGTCTTCGACAGCAGCTTGGAGACCACGCCGACGGCCTTCGAGGCATCGTCGACATGGATCACGCCGTGCTCATATTCCGGCTCGATCTTGATCGCGGTGTGCTTTTTCGAGGTTGTCGCCCCCCCGATCAGCAGCGGCAGATCGAGCCCGGTGCGCTTCATCTCGGCTGCCACGTCCACCATCCGGTCGAGCGACGGCGTGATCAGCCCCGACAGACCGATGATGTCGGCCTTCTCTTCCTTGGCCTTGGCGAGGATGTCCTCGGTGGGCACCATCACGCCCATATCGACCACGTCGTAGTTGTTGCACTGCAGCACGACGCCAACGATGTTCTTGCCGATATCGTGCACGTCGCCCTTCACGGTGGCCATGAGCACCTTGCCCTTGGCAGAGGTATCGCCCTGAAGGCGCTTCTCCTCTTCCATGTAGGGCAGCAGATGCGCGACCGCGGCCTTCATGACCCGCGCGGACTTCACCACCTGCGGCAGGAACATCTTGCCCGCGCCGAACAGGTCACCCACGACATTCATGCCGTCCATCAGCGGCCCCTCGATCACGTCGAGCGGCTTTTCGGCGCGCTGGCGGCACTCTTCGGTGTCGTCAACGACATAGTCGGTGATGCCGTGCACCAGCGCATGTTCGAGCCGCTTTTCCACGGCCTGGTCGCGCCATTTCGGATCGTCGACCTGCGTCGCCTCGCCGGAGTCGCGATACTTGTCCGCGATCGCGAGCAGCCGGTCCGTCGCATCGTCGCGCCGGTTGAACAGCACGTCCTCGACATGCTCGCGCAGCTCGTCGGGGATGTCGTCATAGACGGTGATCTGCCCGGCATTGACGATCGCCATGTTCATCCCGAGCGGGATCGCATGATACAGAAAGCACGAATGCATCGCCTCGCGGACCGGGTTGTTCCCCCGGAAACTGAAGGAGACATTCGACAGCCCGCCCGAGATGTGGGTGTGCGGCATGTCCGCCTTGATCAGCTTGATCGCCTCGAAGAAGGCGTTGGCATAGTCGTTGTGCTCCTCGATGCCGGTGGCGACCGCGAAGATGTTGGGATCGAAGATGATGTCCCACGGATCGAAGCCGGCCTTCTCGGTGAGCAGGTCATAGGAACGCCGGCAGATCTCGTACTTGTGCTGCGCGGTCTCGGCCTGGCCGTTCTCGTCGAAGGCCATCACGACCACGGCCGCGCCGTAGCGGCGGATGATGCGCGCCTGCTCGAGGAACGGTTCCTCGCCCTCCTTGAGCGAGATCGAGTTGACGATCGCGCGCCCCTGCACGCATTTCAGCCCCGCCTCGATGATCTCGAACTTCGAGCTGTCGATCATGATCGGCACGCGCGAGATGTCGGGCTCGGAGGCGACCAGGTTGAGGAAATCCTTCATCGCCTGCTCCGAGTCGAGCAGCCCCTCATCCATGTTCACATCGATGATCTGGGCGCCGTTCTCGACCTGCTGGCGCGCGACCTCGAGGGCCGTGTCATAGTCCTCGTTCATGATGAGCTTCTTGAACCGGGCCGAGCCCGTCACGTTCGTTCGCTCACCGATATTGATGAAATTGCTGATATCCATCACGCGACCCCCTTGGCCTCGAACATCTCAAGCCCCGACAGGCGCATCCGCTCGGCACGCGCCGGAATCTTGCGCGGCGCCCTGCCCGCGACCGCGGCGGCGATGGCGGCGATGTGATCGGGCGTCGTGCCGCAGCACCCCCCCACGATATTGACCATCCCCGAATCGGCCCACTCGCCCAGATGCGACGCGGTCTCCTCCGGGGTTTCGTCATAGCCGCCCATCTCGTTGGGCAGCCCGGCATTTGGATAGGCGCTGATGCGGGTGTCGGCGACCTCGTGCAGGGTGCGGATGTGCTGGCGCATCTCGTCGGCGCCGAGCGCACAGTTGAGCCCCACGGAAAACGGCCGCGCATGCATCACCGAGGTCCAGAACGCCTCAGGGGTCTGCCCCGTCAGGGTGCGCCCGGAGCGGTCGGTAATGGTGCCCGAGATCATCAGCGGCGGCACGTCATGGCCCTCGTCGCGCAGCGTCTCGATCGCGAAGATCGCGGCCTTGGCGTTGAGGGTATCGAAAATCGTCTCCAGCAGGATCAGATCCGCGCCGCCCTTGATGAGCCCGCGCGCGGCCTCGCCGTAGGCCTTGGCGAGGTCGTCGAAACTGACCTTGCGAAAGCCGGGGTTGTTGACGTCGGGCGAGATGCTCGCGGTCTGGTTGGTCGGGCCGATGGCGCCGGTGACGAAGCGCGGCCGGTCGGGCGTGTCGACCTGCTCGATCGCCTCGCGCGCCAGCCGCACCGACTCGACATTCATCTCCTCGACGAGGTCGGTCATATCGTAATCAGCCTGGCTGATCGCGTTCGAGCCGAAGGTGTTCGTGGTCAGGATGTCGGCGCCGGCCTCGAGGAACTGGCGGTGAATCTCGCGGATCATGTCGGGCGAGGTAAGGCTGAGGACCTCGTTGTTGCCCCCGACCTCGCCGGCGTGATCCTTGAACCGCGCGCCGCGATAGGTGTCCTCGCTCGGCTTCTCGTTCTGGATCATCGTGCCCATCGCCCCGTCGAGCACGAGGATGCGCTCGCGGGCGATGTCTTCGAGTTTGCTGATATCAGCCATAGACAGGATTCCTTGTTACGCCGCCGCCTGCGCCGGAATTTCGACCGGCAGGCCGAGCGCGCGGCACAGCGCCAGCGTCACATCGGCCTTGTTCAGCGTATATATATGGAACTCGTTGATCCCCGCGTCCATCAGCCGGCGGCACTGCTCGGTGGCGACGCTCGCGGCGACCATGGCGCGCATCTCGGGCGACTCGTCGAGCCCGTCGAAGGTCTCTTCCATCCAGTCGGGGATGCTCGCCCCGCAGCCCGCGGAGAAACGCTTGAGCGTGGCGAAGTTATGCACGGGCATGATCCCCGGCACGATCGGTTGGGTGATGCCGTGGGCGCGGGCGCGGTCGACGAAGCGCAGGATCGTGTCGGTGTCGAACACGAACTGGGTGATCGCGCGGCTCGCGCCGTTGTCGAACTTGCGCTTGAGATAGTCGAGCTCGGCCTGCTCGCCGCGCGATTCGGGGTGCAGCTCGGGGTAGGCGGCGACGGAGATGTCGAAATCGCCGACCTTGCGCAGCGCCGTGACGAGCTCGGAGGCGTCGGCATAGCCGTCCTCGGGCAGGGTCTCGCCCTCGGGCAGATCGCCGCGCAGCGCCACGATCTTGCGGATGCCGTCATCCCACAGCGCCTGCGCCTGCGCATCGATCTCGGCGCGCGTCGCGCCCACGCAGGTCAGGTGCTGGGCGACCGGCACACCGGTGCGCGCGCGCACCAAGTCCACCACGCGATGCGTGTTGACGCGGGTGCCGCCCCCTGCCCCGTAGGTGACAGAGAAATACCCCGGCTCCGCCCCCATCAGGCGGTCGACCACGACACCGAGATTCTCGATGCCCTTGTCGGTCTTGGGGGGAAACAGCTCGAACGAGACATTCGCCCGTCGATCCGGTGCTTTGCCGGTTGCAGTCATTGCTCTGTCCTCGGTTGCTTCGTCCATCGGCCTCTTGGGTGGGCGCCCGCCGCGCGGGCGCCCGCGATGCTCCACTCAGGCCGGCTTGCGGAACACTTGGATGCCCCAGCTCAGATGGCCGGCATCCGCCGCGTCGACCCAGTGCTGCAGGCCGACCGCCATCTTGTCGAGATAGCCCTTCGACGTGCCGGCATCGACCAGCTTGTCGTAATTGGCGAGCATCTCCTCGCGCACACGGGCATAGTGCGAACGCAGCTCGTGCGTGAGATCCTCCTGCTCGACCGTCTCGAAGCCGAGCGCCTCGGCCGCGTGGCGGTAGAAGCGCATGGAGCCAAGCGAATTGAGCTGCAGGCGGTCATAGACAGGCTGAAGCACGCCCTCGGGCACGTCATCGGCCTGCATCGGGTCAGTGAAGATCAGGTAACCGCCCGGCTTGAGCACGCGCCACGCCTCGGCCAGCGCCTTTTCGCGCTGATCGGAGTGCAGGAAGCTGTCCTGGCTCCAGGCGATGTCGAAGCTGTCCTCCTCGGCGGGCACATCCTCGAACACGCCGTGGCGCACCTCTATGCGATCGCCGAGCCCGGCCTCGCGGATCTTCTTGCGGTTGTAGTCGTTCTGCACCGCCGAGATGTTGAGGCCCACGGCACGCGCATCGAACTTCTTGACAAGCTGGCGCATCGCGCCGCCATAGCCCGAGCCCAGATCGACGATCTTCGCCCCCGGCTCGAGATTGGGTAGCTTGGAGGCCATGCGTTCGATCGTGGCGTCCGACGCGGTGCGGATGTCGTTGCTCACCGTGTAGAGCCCGACATGCAGGTCCTCGCCGCCCCAGATCGTGGAGTAGAAGGTATCGGCGTCGTCGCTGTCGTAATAGTCTTCAGCGACCTCGCGGATATCGGACTCGCCCTCGGCGACGGTGCCGCCCCAGCGCACGAGGTGCAGCGAGGATTTCTCGGCAACATGGATCAGGAAATCGGGTTCGTTCTCGGCATAGGTCTCTTGGAAGTCACCGTAGGTGCGAACGCGCTCGAACCCGGCCTCGTGCAGCAGGCGGCGGACATAATTCTTGCGGATCGGGCACATGTTGAGGGTGTATTCGGAGTTGTCCGGGAAGGTGTATTTCATCCGGCACAGCCCCTCGTCGAGGTGCTCGGGCTCCGCGGTGACCTGGTCGCCGCAGTAGTAGAACTTGTGCTTGGTGGAGAAACCCTTGTCCAGCATCGTGTCGTAATTGCGCTGGTCGAGGATCAGGATGCCGTCATGCTTGAGCGCGGCGTAGAATTCTGCCAGCGCGCGGCGACGGTCCTTTTCCTCGTGCAGATGGGTGAAGGAGTTGCCCAGGCAGATGATCGCATCATACTTGCCGTTGATGTCGCGGTTGAGCCAGCGCCAGTCGGCCTGCACCGTCTTGAGGATGTGACCGCGCGCCTGACCGTTCGCAAAGGCCTTGGCAACCATCGCCGCCGAGCCGTCCGCCGTGGTCACGTCAAAGCCGGCCTCGAGCAGCCGCACCGAGTGAAAGCCGGTGCCCGCCGCCACGTCGAGCACGCTGTTCTTGCCGCGTGCGCGCAGGATGTCGATGAAGAACTGGCCCTCGCTCTCGGCGCGGCCCTTCCAGTCGATGAGCTCGTCCCACTTGTCCACGAAGGACATAACATATTCCTTGCGGTAGTGGTCCGTCTCGCGCACCTCGAGCGGGTCTTCGCCGTAGACCTGCTCCTTCATCTCGAGTTCGGCGTTCTGTCGATCCTGCATCTGATCGGACATTTCAGGCTCCTTTTCGTCTTCCCACGCCATCCGGCGATCGGGTCCATCATTCGCACACGGTCAATTGCGCCGCCTTGGCTGGCGGTCGCGTTACCCCGCCCGATCGGCGGGGCCATTTTTCGCTACCATCATAGTGCGGCGCCGGGCGAAATCGCCGCGCCGCTCCGATATTGCTCCGCCATTCGGTCGCCCCGACAGCGGCTGATGAGCGACACAATACCGATCGAAACCGACATTTCAACCGTTGTACTTAATTTTCTCTCTGCACCGCGGCGCGTCCGGGCCGTGACGCGGTGCGGCACAAGCGGCGCAGAACATTGATAATTCAGGAAAAATAGGCTGGCGCGCCGGGGCTGAATCATGCGGCGAACTCGGCGGCTGACACGGGCCCTTCCACGCCCTAAATTCAGGGGGAATCGGTGCCTCGCGCATCGCCAGCGGCGGGAGGCGTGCATGGATGGGGATCTGGTCGGGCGCCTCGCCTATCTGGTTCTACTCGGGACCGCGCTGGTGAGCATCCTGCTCCTGCGCAATCGCCACGATCTGGGCCGGGTGCTGCAGCATGCCGTGATCTGGGTGCTGATCTTTCTCGGCGCGGTCGCGGTGGTCGGCCTGTGGCCCGATATCCGCCATACGCTGATGCCGCGTCAGCATGTCATCAGCGAAACCGGCGAGGTGGTGGTGCCGCGCCGCAGTGACGGGCACTTCTATCTCACCCTCGACATCTCCGGCGAGCCGGTCGATTTCGTCGTCGATACCGGGGCGACCGCGATCGTGCTGGCGCGTGACGACGCGCGGCGCGTGGGAATCGACATCGACACGCTCGACTATACCGGCCGCGCCCGCACCGCGAATGGCGTGGTCCGCACCGCGCGCGTCGAGCTCGACCGGATCGCGATCGACCAGCTCATCGACCGCCGCGTGCCCGCGCTGATTAACGAGAGCGACATGGATGTCTCGCTCCTGGGGATGAGCTACCTCGAACGCTTCGCCACGATAACCATTTCGGGCAACGAGCTGATCCTCACCCGCTGAACCGCTTGCGCCATGTCAAGGCGGACCCGCCCGCACCCGGCTAAGGGATGCGTCGCAATGCCGCGGAGTCGGCATTAGTAAGGCATATAAATTCTGCTATATGTGCATCAGAGAATATGGGTGGAGATCATGAACGACGACCTTTCCCTCGACACGACCCGGCGTGGCTTTCTCGGCCTCGCGGCGGGCGGGCTCGCGCTGAGCGCCGCGATACCGCCCGCCGCCGCACGGACCGTGCAGACATCGGCCCGCATCGTCATTCTCGGTGCGGGTGCGGGGGGCGCCTCGATCGCCAATCGCCTGATGCGCCGGCTTGACGGGGCAACGATCACGATCGTCGATGGCAGCGACCAGCACTGGTATCAGCCGGGCTTCACGCTGATTGCCTCGGGCCTCAAATCGGCCAGATACGCGATCAGCGGCACCGGTGACTGGCTGCCCGACGGCATCGAGTGGGTGCGCGAGGACGCCGCCGCGATCGACCCGGAGGCCAACCGCGTCGTCACCGAGGGCGGCGAACGCATCGACTATGATTACCTGATCGTGGCGACCGGGCTCACGCTGGACTGGGGCGCGGTCGAGGGCTTCGATCTCGACATGGTCGGGCGCAACGGCATCGGCGCGGTCTATGCCGGCCCCGACTACGCCGAGGCCACCTGGCGGGCGATGGACGCCTTCACCGACGCCGGCGGCCGCGGCGTATTCTTTCGCCCGCCCACCGAGATGAAATGCGCCGGCGCGCCAATCAAATACACCTTCCTCACCGACGACTATCTGCGCCGCAAGGGCACGCGCACGGACTCGCAGGTCACCTATGTCAACCATTCGCAGGCGCTGTTCGGCGTGCCGGTGATCACCGAGAAGGTCGAGCTCCTGATGCGCGACAAGGATGTGGAGGTGCACCGCCATCACCGCATCAAGGGCGTCGATGCCGAGCGGCGCGAGCTGCATTTCGAGACCGATGACGGCGATGCGCGCTTTGAATACGACTTCACCAATATCATCCCGCCGCAGCGCGCCCCCGAGGCGGTGCGCCAGTCGGGCCTGTCCTGGGAGGATCGCTGGCAGGATCAGGGCTGGATCGAGGTGGACATGCACACGCTGCGCCACCGCCGCTTTCCCAACGTCTTCGGTATCGGCGACATCAACGGCGTGCCCAAGGGCAAGACGGCAGCGAGCGTGAAATTCCATGTCCCTGTCGTCGAGGACCACCTCGTCGCCGAGCTGGAGGGGCGGGAAGGCAGCGCCAGCTTCGACGGCTACACCTCCTGCCCGCTCATCACGCGGGTGGGCCGCGCGATGCTGGTGGAGTTCGATTACGAGGACAATCTCGTGCCGTCCTTCCCAGGTGTCATCGCGCCGCTCGAGGAGCTGTGGATTTCCTGGCTCATGAAGGAGATCGCGCTCAAGCCGACCTACAACGCCATGCTGCGCGGCCGCGCCTGAGGAGAGTGTCATGGAGGAATTCAGCTTTCGCACCATCATCGCCGTGTTCGAGGAGATGTTCGGCGCCGGGCTCTTCTGGAGCCTCGTGGTGATCGCCGCGATGATTACCGTCGCCTTCATCTACATGCTGTTTCGCGATCGCGGCCTCGACAGCAGGCGCCTCGTGCGCGCGGAACTCGCCGCGCCGCTCGGCGGGATCGCGGCGGTGCTCTTCGTGCAGTGGATCACCAGCTCGGGTTTTCGCGACATCGGCGGGCCGATCGACTGGCTCGTGGTGCTCGGCATCTTCGTCGCGGGCAGCATCGGGCTGATGCTGCTCGTCTATGTCGCGCAAGCCGTGCGCCGGCCGCCGCCGCGCAGTGAGAGCGCAACACCCTTGTCGCGCGAGTGAGCGCGTCAGCCGATCGCGCGCGCCTGCGCGCGCCGATGGCCGGGATAGCCCCGGCCCCAACTCAACCCGAAGGAGATTTCAATGCGCAAGATGCTGACGACTGCCGCCCTCGCGGGCGTGCTCGCCACCCCGACCCTCGCGGACGCCCCCGAGCGGCTGGTGACGATCCTCGCCGACGCGGACCCGCAGACCCAGCTCATGGCGATGGTGCTCACCAACGCCGCCGTTCAGCAGGGCGCCGATGCGCAGATCCTGCTCTGCGGCCCGGCCGGCGACATCGCCCTCGAGGACGCCCCCGAAAGCGCCACCGCCGGCCAGCCGCCGCAGGATGCGAGCCCGCAGGGCCTCATGATGATGATGATGGAAGAAGCCGATGTGACGGTGGAGGTCTGCGCGATCTACCTGCCGGGGATGGACGCCGACGAATCGGTGCTCCTCGACGGGGTGAGCGTGGCCGATCCCGGCGAGATGGCCGGCGCCATCATGGGCGAAAGCACGCGCGTGATGAGCTTCTGAGCCCGCCCGGGCCGGCCGTCACGCCCCCGTGATGGCCGGCCCCACTTCGCGCAGCCCGTCAATGACGAACTGCACAGACAGCGCGGCGAGCAGCATCCCGAGAAGCCGGGTGATCACGAGTATCCCCATCCGGCCGAGCAGCCGCTCCAGCAGCCCCGCCGCCAGAAACAACGCGAACGCCATCGCGATCACCGCCAGCATCACCCCATGAACCGCGAGCACGCCGAGCCATCCGGCCGAAGCCTGGTCGGTGAGCAGGATCATCGAGGCCATGGCCCCGGGGCCCGCGATCAGCGGCATTGCCAGCGGAAACACCGACGGATCGTCCGCCCCGTCATCCGAATGCCCCTCGCGCCGGCGGGTGCGCCGCTCGAACAGCATGTCGAGCGCCGTCAGGAACAGGAGAAGCCCCCCGGCAATCTTGAAGGCGGGCATAGAGATCCCGATCCCCGCCAGAAGCTCCTCGCCGAACAGCCCGAACGCCGTGAGCAGGCCCAAGGCGATCAGGCAGGCCCGCAGCGCGATCATCCGCCGCCGCCACGCCGTCTCGCCCTGGGTCAGCACGGCAAAGAGCGGCGTCAGCCCGATCGGGTCGATCACGACGAAAAGCGTGACGAACGCGGTGATCAGGAACCCGATCTCCATCAGGCATCCTCCGCCGCTTCGAGCTTCTCCTGCGCCGCGAGCCAGAGCGCCTCGGCGCGATCGAGCCCTTCCATAACCTCGGCGTATTTCTTCTGCCAGGTGGCGGCCTGGTTCTCGCGGCCGGGCTCATAGAGCGCCGGATCGGCGAGCCGCGCGGCGAGCTGATCGCGCATCTCGGCGAGCTTGTCGAGCCGCGCCTCGCAACGGCGCACCTCGGCCTTGAGGGCGGCGCGGTCCTCGCGCGTGGTCTTGCGGCGCGCCGGCTTTGCCTTGGCGGCCGGCTTTTGCGGCGCATCTCCCGCCAGCAGCATCGCGCGGTAACTCTCGAGATCGCCCTCATAGGGCGTCACGCGCCCGCCCTGCACCAGCCAGAGCCGGTCGGCGACCAGCGACAGCAGATGCATGTCGTGGCTCACGAGGATCACGGCACCGGAATAGGCCGTGAGCGCCTCCACCAGCGCCTCGCGGCTCTCGATGTCGAGATGGTTCGTGGGCTCGTCGAGGATCAGCAGATGCGGCGCGTCATTGGTCGCGATCAGGAGCGACAGCCGCGCCTTCTGCCCGCCCGAAAGCTTGCCCACCGGCGTCTCCGCCTGCCCCGCGAGAAGCCCGAACCCCGCCAGCCGCGCGCGCAGCCGCGCCGGGGTTTCCGACGGGCGCAGCCGCTGGATATGCTGCAGCGGCGTCTCCTCGACGCGCAGCTCGTCCACCTGGTGCTGCGCGAAATAGCCCACGCGCAGCTTCGAGGCCCGGGTGATGCGCCCGCCGGGCTCGGGCGCGAGCTTGCCCGCGAGCAGCTTCGACAGGGTGGACTTGCCCTCACCGTTGCGTCCCAGAAGCGCGATCCGGTCGTCCTGATCGATGCGCAGATTGAGCCCGCGCAGCACCGGCGCAGCGCCATAGCCCACCGCGACATCCTCGAGCGCGAGGATCGGCGGCGAGAGTTCCTCGGGCTCGGCGAAGGTGAAGACCTGCTTCGCGGCCTCCTCCGGCGGGGTGATCGGCTGCATCTTCTCGAGCATCTTTACCCGCGACTGCGCCTGGCGCGCCTTGTTGGCCTGGGCGCGGAACCGGTCCACGAATTTCTGCAGATGCGCGCGCCGCGCATCCTGTTTCTTCGCCTCGGCGGTCAGCTGGGCACGGGCCTCGGCACGCTGGCGTGCGAACTGGTCATAGGGGCCGGACCAAAGGGTCAGCTTGCGGTGCTCCAGATGCAGGATCGCGTCCACCGCCCGGTTGAGCAGCCCGCGATCGTGGCTGATGATGATCACGGTGTGCGGGTAACGCTGCAGATACGACTCGAGCCACAGCGCCCCCTCGAGATCGAGATAGTTCGTCGGCTCGTCGAGCAGCAGCAGATCCGGCTGCGCGAACAGCACCCCGGCAAGCGCCACCCGCATCCGCCAGCCGCCGGAGAAATCCGAACACGGCCGCGCCTGGGCGGCCTCGTCGAAGCCGAGCCCCTTGAGAATCGCCGCCGCCCGCCCCTCGGCCGACCACGCGTCGATATCGGCAAGCCGGGTCTGCACCTCGGCGATGCGGGCCGGATCACGCGCCGTCTCGGCCTCGGCCATGAGCTGCGCGCGCTCGGTATCGGCGGCGAGCACCGTCTGCATCAGGGTATCCGACGAGGACGGCACCTCCTGCGCCACGCCGCCGATGCGCGCCCGCGACGGCAGCGTGATGCTGCCGCCCTCGAGCGCGAACTCGCCGCGGATCAGGCGAAACAGCGTCGTCTTGCCCGAGCCGTTGCGACCGACGAGCCCGATCTTGTGGCCATCGGGGATGCGCGCGCTCGCCGCGTCGAAAAGCGGCACGCCTTCCATCATGTAGGTGATCGAGTCGATGTTCAGCATTGCGCCGCATTGCCCGAGCGGCACCGGCGTGTCAAACGCCGCCACTTGGCAATTTCCTGCCAAGCGCGGATCGGCATATCGGCAGCCCGCTGCCGGTTTTCACGGACGCGCGAGCGCCTCTGTCATCCCGTTCGCACATGCAGCAGGTTCCGCCCACGAAACTGAAGTGAAACAAAGGAGTTAGATATGAAGCGCCTGACCGCGATCGCCATGGCCCTGCCCCTCATCGCCACGCCCGTGCTGGCAGATGACGAGCCGCTGGTGGACGAACAGGAAAGCGCCGAAATCCAGGGCGACTGGGTGATCGGCGCGCGCGTGATGTCGCCCACCGATGAGCGCATTGGCACCATCGAGGACCTGATCCTCGACACGGATGAAGGCACGGTGTCGGCCGCGGTGGTTTCCGTGGGCGGGTTCCTCGGCTTCGGCGCCAAGAACATCGCCGTGGACTGGGAACAGCTCGACATCAACTATGACGGCAACGAGATCACCCTCGACATCACGCGCGAGGAGGCCGACGAGGCCGAGGAATACGTCTTCCGCGATCAGGAAGATCCGCCCGCGCCCGCCGGCGACGACATGGGCGGCGATGCTGGTGACGACATGGGCGGTGACGGCGGCGGCGACGACTTCTGATCCCGCCTCACCTCCGATGATCGGGGCCGGTGCGTTCGCGCGCCGGCCCCACTTTTATTGCCCCCCCGCCCGTGCTAGGCGACCGCGCGACAGGGCGGCGGGCATGGGGCCTGCCGCGGCAAACCAGGGCAGGACCAATGGCCACCGAACGCACGCTTTCCATCATCAAACCCGACGCGACCGCCAAGAACGTGACCGGCAAGATCAACGCCCGGTTCGAGGAGGCGGGCCTGCGCATCGTGGCGCAAAAACGCCTGCGCCTGACCAAGGACCAGGCCGGCGAATTCTACGCCGTCCACCGCGAGCGCCCTTTCTTTGACGAGCTCACGAGCTTCATGGCCTCCGGCCCCGTGGTGGTGCAGGTGCTCGAGGGCGAGGGCGCGATCGCGAAGAACCGCGAGGTGATGGGGGCGACCAACCCCGCCGAGGCCGCGCCGGGCACCATCCGCGCCGACTTCGCCAGCTCCGTGGGCGAGAACGCCGTGCACGGCTCCGACGCCCCGGACACCGCCGCCGAGGAGATCGCGTTCTTCTTCGCCGAGCTTGAATTGGTGGGGTGAACCGCAATCGAGTAGGCTGCGCCATAAGCGCAGCCTACATCAAAGCGCGTTAGAACCGTTGTCACAGCCACCTTCAAGACAAAGTGAATTCACCCGACACTCGAATGGCTACGATGACTTCAGCAAATTGACAAGAAAATTTACTGCATTTTCATTATAAATAACAGGGGTCGCAGTGGGAACCTTACCCGTCGCCTGATATTTTTCCTCTTGTGCCCGATTGCGAAAATTAAACTTTGAGTACCGCGGGTCACCTTTTAGGTTATTTTCTGCGATTAGCTTCCAAACCACCTGTTGTTTGGCACCAGGAACTTCAGATTTCACTCTCTCAAGAGTCTCTGTTGCGCTATATGGATATTTGTAAAATACATTTTCCTCAATGGTCTTCTCCACTTCGATGGCATCCACTGGAACAACGTCACCGACCAGCTTTAAAGCCGTTGCACCCTTTTTTTCATCGAACGTTCCCTCCTTGATGAATTGAAGCTTTTTCGCTAGTGACCGATCAATCATCATTGGTCCACTTTGCTTCTGAAGCATCTGATCTTCGGTGCTTACCACCATGGATTTATGAGGACCACTCGCTCCAATTTGTTGAACATGCTCGATCCAGGCCCTGTTATTACTTTCGATGCGATCATTGATTATTGCCTGTAGCTCGCCAAACATTATTCTTTGCGTCCTACCTCCATATCTGTAGTAAATATCGCCATTTCGAATAGCCTGATCTCTACCAGCATCCTTCGTCGCGATAACAGGTTTGATTACCGCCTCAAACACCTTGAACCCAGCAAAGCACCTTCCGTCTTTGCGAATTGTAGCAGCTTCCCATTTAATTTCAGATGAAAAATTTTCCCCCAAAAGTTGCGATATTTCTTCAGGGTCTATTTTTTCAAAAGATTCTACCGCCTTCGCCGAGAGGCCTTTCAGAGTGCGCGGTGAGTCAGTCACACCGAAGACCAAGAAACCACCCCGATTATTTGAAAATGCCACAAAGTCGCGAAAATATTCTGCTAACCCCGCAAAGTTAAATTGCTCTTTAAACTCAAGAGTCGTCCCCTCTCTGTGGTATAATCTCCCTTCTTTCAGACGAAGGATGTCTAGTAATTCCTTGTCAACCAATAGTTAGCCCCATTCAACAGGATAAAATTACACATCCACATCCTCAACGAACCGCGCATTCTCCTGGATATACTGAAATCGCAGCTCCGGTTTCTTGCCCATCAGCCGCTCCACGAGGTCGCCCGTCTCGCCCGGCATCTCGTCGTCGATGCGCACGCGGATGAGGCGCCGGGTGGCCGGGTCCATCGTGGTTTCCTTGAGGTCCTTGGAGTCCATCTCGCCGAGGCCCTTGAAGCGCGACACCTCGACCTTGCCCTTGCCGCCGAGGCCCTTCTCCATCAGCGCGTCCTTTTCCGCCTCGTCGATCGCATAGACCCGCGTCGCCCCCTGCGTGAGCCGGTAGAGCGGCGGACAGGCGAGGTAGAGATGCCCCTCGTCGATGAGCGGGCGCATCTGCGAGTAGAAGAAGGTCATCAGCAGCGCGGCGATATGTGCGCCGTCCACATCGGCGTCGGTCATGATGATGATGCGCTCATAGCGCAGATCGTCGAGCCGGAATTTCGCCCCGAGCCCCGCGCCGAGCGCCTGCGTCAGGTCGCTGATCTCCTGGTTCTGGCCGAGCTTGGAACTCGCCGCGCCGAGCACGTTGAGGATCTTGCCGCGCAAGGGCAGCAGCGCCTGCGTGGCGCGAAACCGCGCCGCCTTGGCCGAGCCTCCGGCCGAGTCGCCCTCGACGATGAACAGCTCCGTGCCCTCGCGCGAGGCCGCCGTGCAGTCCACGAGCTTGCCGGGCAGGCGCAGCTTGCGCGTGGCGGTCTTGCGCGCGGTTTCCTTCTCGGCGCGGCGGCGCTGGCGTTCCTCGGCGCGCAGCACGAGATAGTCGAGGATCGCGCCCGCAGCCTTGGGGTCGGCGGCGAGCCAGTTGTCGAAATGGTCGCGCACCGCGTTCTCGACGAGCTTCGCGGCCTCGGCGGTGGCGAGCCGGTCCTTGGTCTGGCCGACGAATTCCGGCTCGGCGATGAAGCACGACACCAGCGCACAGCCCCCTGCCGTCAGGTCCTCGCGGGTGATCTGCTGGGCCTTCTTGTTGTTGGCGAGGTCGCCGTAGGCGCGGATGCCCTTGAGGATCGCGGCCCAGAAGCCCTGCTCATGCGTGCCGCCCTCCGGGGTGGGCACGGTGTTGCAGTAGGACTGCATGAAACCGTCGCGCGCGGGCGTCCAGTTGATCGCCCATTCCACCGAGCCCGCGCGCCCGCCCGCGTGAAACCCCGCGCGCCCGGCGAAGGGCTGCGCGGAGTGCGTCGTCGCGTCGGCGAGCTGCTCCTGCAGGTAGTCCTTGAGCCCGCCGGGGAAGTGAAACGTCGCCGCCGTCGGTGTTTCGCCGTCATCGATAGCCGATTTCCAGCGGATCTCGACGCCGGAGAACAGATACGCCTTGGAGCGGGCGAGCTTGTGCAGCCGCGCGGGCTTGAGGGTCTGGGAGCCGAAGATTTCCGGATCTGGGCTGAAGGTGATGGTGGTGCCGCGCCGGTTCGGGGCGGGGCCGACCTTCGCGACGGGGCCCTGCGGCACGCCGCGCGCGAATTCCTGGGCAAAAAGCTCGCGCCCGCGCGCCACCTCGACGCGCATGTGCCTTGAGAGCGCATTGACCACCGACGCGCCGACCCCGTGCAGCCCGCCCGAGGTGGCGTAGGACTTGCCGGAGAATTTGCCGCCCGAATGCAGCGTGCACAGGATCACCTCGAGCGCCGACTTTTCGGGAAACTTCGGGTGCGGCTCGACGGGGATGCCGCGGCCGTTATCCGTGACCGTGACGGCCCCGTCCGCGCCGAGCGACAGCTCGATGCGCGAGGCATGCCCGGCCACGGCCTCGTCCATGGAGTTGTCGAGGACCTCGGCGACGAGATGGTGCAGCGCGCGCTCGTCGGTGCCGCCGATATACATGCCGGGGCGCTTTCGCACGGGCTCGAGCCCCTCGAGCACCTCGATCGAGGCGGCGTTGTAGTCATCCGGCTGCCCGGAGAGGAGATCATCGGCGGACATGGCACTGCTCACTTTTTGTGTGCGCTTCAGGGTAGGGACGCGGCCGGGCCGGGGCAAGGCCGCGCACCCGCCTCAGTTCAGGCTATCGAAATCCGCACCCTGCGCCACCAGATCCGCCATGAGCGGCGCCGGCTGCCAGAAGAAGGCGTCCTCCTGCGCGAGCGCGCGGATATCGGCGAGGATCTGATAGAGGCCGACCTGATCTGCGTGCTTCATCGGCCCGCCGCGCCAGCGTGGAAATCCGTAGCCATGCATGAGCACTACATCCACGTCGAGCGGCCGGCGCGCGATCCCCTCGCCCACGACCCGCGCCGCCTCGTTGACCATCGCGCCGACATAGCGCTTGCGGATCTCGTCGCCCGGAAAGCTGCGCGGGGTGATGCCGAGCTCGGCGCGGATCTCCGCGAGCAGGGTGTCGAGCGCGGGATCCGGGCGGCCCTTGGGCGTCTCGTCGTCATAGATGTAATAGCCGCGCCCGGTCTTGCGCCCGAGCCGGCCCATCTCGTAGAGCCGATCGGCATGGACGGGCACACGCTCGCGCGCATCGCGGGTGGCGGCCTTGCGCTGTCGGGTCATGTAGCCGATGTCGAGCCCGGCGAGATCGCTCATCGCGTAGGGCCCCATCGGAAAGCCGAAATTGACCACGGCACGGTCAATCTCGAATGGCGACGCCCCGTCGAGCACCATATGATCGGCCGCGGCGCGATAGGCCGACAGGATGCGGTTGCCGATGAAGCCGTCGCACACGCCGCTGCGCACGGCAATCTTGCGCATCTTCGCAGCCAGCGCGAAGCCCGTGGCGACGGCCTGCGGGTCCGCGCCCTCGGGCACCACCACCTCGACGAGCTTCATCACATGCGCGGGCGAGAAGAAGTGCAGCCCGATCACGTCGCCGGGGCGCGACGTGGTGGCGGCGATGGCGCCCACATCTAGATACGAGGTGTTGGTGGCGAGCACCGCGCCGGGGCGGCACACCGTGTCGAGCCGGGCGAAGACCTCCTGCTTGACCTCCATGCTCTCGAAGACCGCCTCGATGACGAGATCGGCGCGGGCGAGCGCGTCGTAATCGCTGAGCGCGCGGAAGCGGTCCATCAGGATCTCGTCGCGCGCTGCGGCGGAAATCTTGCCGCGCCTGACGCTGCCCTCGAGGGTCTTGCCCACGCTGGAGGCGGCGGCCTCGGCGGCTTCGCCGTCACGCTCGATCAGCGTGACCTCCAAACCGGCCAGAAGCGCGGCCACGGCGATGCCCGCGCCCATCGTGCCGCCCCCGATCACCCCGACATGCCCGATCGCGCGCGTCGTCACGTCCTCGAGTTCGGGCAGCCGGGCGACCTTGCGCTCGGCGAAGAAGGCATGCACGAGCCCGTCGCGCTGCGGGCTTTCGCGCAGGTGCTCGAACAGCCGGCGCTCCTCTACAAGGCCGTCATTGAAGGGCAGCGCGCAGGCGGCGACGGCGTCGATCGCGGTCACCGGGGCGATCTGGCCGCCCGCGCGCGCGGCGACCTTGTCGCGCCAGGCATCGAGCGTCGCCTCGGGCACCTCGGGCGCGGGCAGATCGCGCACCCGGCGCACCCCCTGCCCCGCCGCGAGCAGCGCCTCGACAAACGCCACTCCCGCCTCGGCGGGATCGGTCTCGCCGCGCACCTCTTCGACGATGCCGAGCTTTGCAGCCTCGGCGGCGGGCACCCGGCGCGCGGAGGTGACCATGTCAAGCGCCGGCTCGAGCCCGGCGAGCCGCGGCAGGCGTTGAGTGCCCCCCGCACCCGGCACCACACCGAGCGTGACCTCCGGTAGACCGACCGTCGCCCCCTCCAGCGCGACGCGGTAATGCGCCCCGAGCGCCACCTCGAGCCCCCCGCCGAGCGCGGTGCCGTGGATGACCGCCACGACCGGCTTGTCGGCGGCCTCGATGCGGTTGATGACGTCGGGTAGGTAGGGCCGCTGCGGCGGCTTGCCGAATTCAGACAGGTCCGCGCCGGCGATGAAGCTGCGTCCACCCCCGAGGATGACAGCCGCCTCGGCCCCGTCATCCTCGGCGAAGCACTCCATCGCCGCGTCGAGCCCGGCGCGCACCGCCTGCGACAGGACGTTTACGGGGGGATTGTCCACCCGGATGAGCGCAATGCGCCCCTTGCGTTCATAAGCCACTGAGCCGGCCATGATACCTCCCGATGCTGCTCTTCGCGAGGGCATAGCAGATGCCGCAGGCGGGGCAATGCGCGGCGCTCAGCCCGCCACGACCCACGCGTCGAGCACCGCGCGCAGCGCGTCCCAGTCGGTGTATTCGACATCCGCGCCGCCCTGCACGCTCTCGTCGCGGTGCTGCGCGATCCAGCGCATCGCCCAGTAGCGGAAAAAGCTGTATTCCGAGAAGCGCAGCGCGCCGGCGACGTGGGCGACCTGCCCCGGCGTCCAGCCCGTCTGCGCGCAAAACCGCGTCACGGCGGCCTCGAGCCCGGCCCAGTCCTCGGGGTGACTGCCCGCCGCCGAGAGCGACACCGCCACGAACAGCGTGCGCAGATCGCCCAGCTTGCCGGCGTGATCGCGCGCGAAGCCGCTCAGCTCCTCCTGGAAGCTGCCGGCATGCACCGACCCGGCGAGAATGGCGCCGTCGAAGCGCGCCGAGTCGAGATCGTCGCCATCGGCGGCATGCAGAAGCTCGACCGAGTGCCCCGCCGCGCCGAGATGGTCGGCCGCAAAGCGCGCGATCTTGCGGGTCTGGCCCTCGGTGGTGGCGTAGACGATGAGCACTCGCATGGCGCGGCCCCGGCTGACTCTCGGTGAGGATACCCCGGTCGCGGCCGCGCGCAAGGTCCGATCAGCCGCCCCGGCGCGACAGCGCCGATGCCGCCACCGCGAGCCCCAGCCCCACGAGGATCAGCGCGCCCACCGGCACCGACACCCCGGCCAGCATCAACCCGCCCGCAAGCACCGCGAGCGCCGCCGCCACGAGCCATTCCGCATCGGGCCGCAGCCCGAAACCCTGCCGCGCGGCCTGCTCGGCCCCGAGCACGAGACCGGCGCCCATCAGCCCCGCCCCCAGCCCGAGCCCGAGACCGAGCGCCAGCCCCAGCCACACCAGCGCCGCCCCGCCCGCGATGAGCGAAAGCTGCTGGCCGAAGCGCTTGCGCCGTGTGCGTTCCGCGGTTCGGGTGTCGATACCGTCATCTCGCATGATCTCCTCCCTCGCTTGCGATTTCACGATGCCGCGGCCTTGCGCAGCGGCTGCATCCGGCCATAGCTCATCGAGCGCCAGAGCCACTCCGCCGGGCCGAAGCGAAACCGAGCCAGCCACAGCCGCGACCATACCGGCATCACCAGCCACACGCCGAGCACGACCCAGAGCTGCTCGACCCGGTCGAGCGCGGCGAACAGCCCCAGCCCGTGCCCGTAGAACACCCAGGTGCAGATCAGCGATTGCAGCAGGTAATTCGACAGCGCCGTGCGCCCGACCGGCGTGAAGATGGCCTCCGCCAGCCGGGGCAGCCGCCGCGCGGCCAAAATCATCAGCCCGATCCAGCCCGCCCCCATCACGGGCCCGGCCCAGTGATTGAACATGCGCCCGAGATAGAGCGAATACTCCATCTGCCAGCCCGCGCGGATGTTGAGCCATGCCCCCACCCCGGCGAGCACCAGCCCCAGCGCGAAGCCCCACAGCGCCACCCTCGCATAAGCCGCATCCGACCACGCCCCGGTGAGCATCCCGGAGCGAAACGCCGCCATCCCCGCGAGCATCAGGCCCAGCGTGCCCCAGATCCCCTCGGTGGGCAGCACGAAGCTGTGCATGCCGAAGGACTCGGGCACCCGCGCGGCCATCTGCTCGATCCAGGAGCCGCGATAGGCGGCGATCTCGGCATCGATCGCGGCCTGCGGCGGCGCCCAGACTTCGGCGCGCAGCCGCTCCAGATCGTCGGGCGCCAGCAGCAGCATCGCCGCCGTGATGAGCGCCCCGGTCAGCATCGGCACCGCGAACAGCCCCACCGCCCAGCGCATCAGCCGACGCACCGGCCAGTCCCGCGCCATCACCGCGATGAGCCCGCAGACCGCATAGACGAACAGAATGTCGCCGAACCACACGAGATACGCATGCGCCAGCCCGATCACCGCGAGCCCCGCCATCCGCCGGCGGTGCAGCCGCCGCCCGTCATCGCCGCCGGCCTCGGCGCGGCCGGTCATCAGAACAATCCCTGCGCCGAACAGAAGCGTGAAGATCGCGATGAACTTGTTGTTGAAGAACAGCTCCGCCCCGAGCCAGACGGCGAACTCCGTCCCTTCGAGCGGGCCGGTGACGACCGGATGGGTATAGGCGTCCGGAATCATCGCGAAGGCCTGGATGTTCATCACCAGGATGCCGAACAGCGCGAAGCCGCGCAGGATATCGAGCGCCTGGAGACGCCCGGCGCTGTCGGTGGGGCCTGCGGCCTCGGTGCTCATCTCGCCTGTCCTTTCCGGATGACGCGTTGGCGGAACGGATGGCGCCCCCGGCGCCCCTGGACAAGCCGCGATGCGCGAATGACCGTCACGCTGCGCGGATGGCCGCCCCGGCCGCCGGCGCGGCGTCAGTGGATGCCATTGGCGCGCTGCAGGGCGCGCACATAGGCGGTGATATCCGCGATCGCGTCGCGGTCGAGTCCCGGCACGGCGGGCATGTCGCCATACTTCCAGTGATGGGCGTGCACGCCGAGCTCGACGGCGGCGACAAAGGCCGCGTCGGGGTGGTGGTCCGGCTCGTAGATTTCGTGGACGAGCGGCGGCGCCGTTCCTTCGCGCCCGGCGGCGTCAGGGCCATGACAGGCGGCGCAATGTCCCTCGAAGAGTGTCGCACCCTCCGTTTGTTGTGCGTCGAGCGGCGGCACCGTCACCTCCACGATCGGCGCGCCGCCCCCGTCATCGGCCAGCCACGCCCAGCCCCCGGCGAGCGCCGCCGCCCCGGCCGCCGCGATCACGAGCGCACGCCGCACCGGCTCAGGCCGTCATGCGCCGAGCGGCGCCCGCCCGCGCCCAGTCGCGCACCGCGTTGCCGAAAGCCTCAAAAAGCGGGCGCGAGACGGGGTCGTTGGCGGCGTTGTATTCCGGGTGCCACTGCACGGACAGCGTAAATCCCGGCGCGTCGCGCACGAAGAGCGCCTCCGGTGTTCCGTCGTCGGCCCAGCCATCGATGACCACGGTCGCGCCGGGCCGGTTGATGGCCTGCCCGTGCAGCGTGTTGGTCATCACGGCCTCGGCCCCCATCAGGTCGTGAAACGGGCCGCCGCGCGTGAAGGTGACGCGGTGGCGCAGGGCGAATTTCTCCTCGAGCGTGCCGTCGGGCGGCATGCGGTGATTCATGCGGCCGGGCAGGTCGCGCACCTCGGGATGCAGCGTGCCGCCCAATGCGACATTGACCTCCTGAAACCCCCGGCACAGCCCCATCAATGGCTGGCCGCGCTCCACGCAGGCCCGCACCAGCGGCAGCGCCACCGCATCGCGCGCCCGGTCGGCGGCGCCATGCGCCTCGGTCCATTCCTCGCCGTATTCCTCGGGATGGACATTGGGACGTCCGCCCGTGAGCACGAAGCCCGAGCACGCCTCGAGCAGCTCGCCCACCTGCACCAGCTCCGGGTCCGACGGAATCAGGAGCGGCATGCAGCCCGACACATGGGCGACGGCCGCGCTGTTCTTCTTGCCGCCGGCATGGGCGGGATACTGATCGTTGATCAGGTAGCTGTTGCCGATGATTCCGACAATGGGGCGGGTCATGGATGCGCCTTCCTCGGTTTCTCACTGCAAGGTAGGGTTTTTCGCGGGCGCGGTCGAGTGTCGCGCCGCACACGGCTTGTGCGGGGCGCGACACCTGCCCAAGTATGATGCAGGATGCCGGAAGCGACGCAACGCAGGCAGGGCAGATGCAGACGGATCAGGCGCGCAGCCATTGGGACGCGGTCTACGGAGCACGCGCGGAGACGGCACTGAGCTGGCATCAGGACGTGCCGCAGCCATCGCTGGATCTGATCGCGGCGCGGCTCGCTCCGGGGGCGCCGGTCATCGATGTGGGCGGCGGGGCGTCACGGCTCGTCGATGCGCTGCTCGCGCGCGGGCTGGGGCCGGTGAGCGTGCTGGATCTTTCGGATGAGGCCCTCGCCACCAGTCGCGACCGGCTCGGCGCGGCGGCGGAGGCGGTCACCTGGATCGCCGCCGACATCACCGCCTGGGAACCACCGCAGCACTACGCGCTCTGGCATGACCGCACGGTGCTGCATTTCCTGACCGCCGAAGACGACCGGGCGGCCTATGTCGCCGCGATGACGCGCGCGCTGGCGTCGGGCGGCCACGCCGTGATCGCGACCTTCGCCGATGACGGCCCGCAGAAATGCCCCGGCCTGCCGGTGCAGCGCTACAGCCCCGCGGCCCTCGCCGGGATGCTGGAGCGCCACGCCCCCGGCGCCTTTCGCACCGAGGACGCGCAGCGCCATGACCACGTCACGCCGAAAGGCGCGGTGCAGAAATTCCAGACCAGCGTGTTCAGGCGGCACGGCTGAACCGGCTCAGCCGAGGGCCTTGCGCTCGCGCCGGCGCGCATGGAGCACTGGCTCGGTATAGCCCGAGGGCTGCTCGCGGCCGCGAAACACCAGATCACAGGCCGCGCGAAAGGCCGGGCCGTCGAATCCCGGCGCCATCGGCGCATAGGCGGGGTCATCCGCGTTCTGCCGGTCCACCACCTCGGCCATCTTACGCATCGCCGCCATCACCTGATCCTCGCTGACGACGCCGTGATGCAGCCAGTTGGCGAGCGCCTGCGAACTGATGCGGCAGGTCGCGCGGTCCTCCATGAGCGCGACATCGTCGATATCGGGCACCTTGGAACAGCCCACACCCTGATCGACCCAGCGCACCACATAGCCGAGAATGCCCTGCGCATTGTTCTCGATCTCGGCGCGGATCTCGGCTTCGGACCAGTTGGCGCCATGTGCCAGCGGCGGCACCATGAGATCGTCGCGCGCCGCCCGCGGCCCGCCAGCGCGCAGCTCGCGCTGCACGGCGGCCACGTCGATGGCGTGGTAATGCATGGCGTGCAGTGTCGCGGCGGTGGGGCTGGGCACCCAGGCGGTGTTGGCGCCGGCCTTGGGGTGGGCGCTCTTGGCTTCGAGCATCGCGGCCATGCGGTCGGGCATCGCCCACATCCCCTTGCCGATCTGCGCGCGCCCCATCAGGCCGCAGGCCAGCCCGATATCCACGTTGCGGTCCTCATAGGCCGCGATCCAGGTGGTCGTCTTCATCTCGCCCTTGCGCAGCACCGGGCCGGCTTCCATGCAGGTATGGATCTCGTCGCCGGTGCGGTCGAGAAAGCCGGTATTGATGAAGGCGACGCGGTGCTTCGCGGCGCGGATGCATTCCTTGAGGTTGACCGAGGTGCGCCGCTCCTCGTCCATGATGCCGAGCTTGACGGTGTGGCGCGGCAGGCCGAGCACCTCCTCGACCCGCTCGAAGACGGCATCGGCGAAGGCGACCTCGGCGGGGCCGTGCATCTTGGGCTTGACCACATAGACCGAGCCCGCCTCGGAATTGCGCGGGCCCGAGCTCTTGCCCAGATCGTGCATCGCGATGAGCGTGGTGATCATCGCATCCATGAGCCCCTCGAACACCTCGTCGCCGTCGAGTTCGATGGCGGGGTTGGTCATCAGGTGCCCGACATTGCGCACCAGCATCAGCGCGCGCCCGCGCAGCCGCACTGGCGCGCCGTCCGGGCCGCTCAGCGCGATGTCATCGGCCAGACGGCGGGTGATCGTCGCGTCGCCCTTGGCGACGGCCTCGGTCAGGTCGCCGCGCATCAGCCCGAGCCAGTTGCCATAGGCCAGAACCTTGTCCGCCCCGTCCACGGCGGCGACACTGTCCTCGCAATCCATGATCGTCGAGATCGCCGATTCGAGGCGCAGATCGGCGAGATGCGCCTTGTCGTCGGACCCGATCGGGTGCGACGGGTCGATCACCAGCATCGCGTGCAGCCCGTTGCGGCGCAGCACAATCGTCTCGGGCGCCTCCGAAGCGCCGGAATAGCCCACGAGCTGCGCCGGATCTGCGAGCGCAGGCTCCAGCGCGCCATCCACGATCCGGTAGCCCGCGACATCCGCGTGCGAACCCTGCGCCAGCGGCACGGCGCGGTCGAGGAAATCCTTGGCCCACGCGATCACCCGCGCGCCGCGCGCCGCGTCATACCCGCCCGACGGCGGCAGATCGCCCAGCGCGTCGGTGCCGTAAAGCGCATCATAAAGCGAGCCCCAGCGCGCATTCGCCGCGTTGAGCGCATAGCGCGCATTGGTGATCGGCACGACGAGCTGCGGCCCGGCGATTTCGGCGATCTCAGGGTCGATGCGGTCCGTGTCGATCTCGAAATCGGCGCCCTCGGGCTCCAGATAGCCGATCTCCTCGAGAAAGGCGCGCGCGGCGTCGGGGTCATGCGGCTGGCCGCGGCGCGCGCGGTGCCAGTCATCGATCTGCGCCTGAAGCGCGGCGCGGCGCTCCAGCAATTCGCGGTTGCGCGGCGTGAAATCGCGCAGGAGCCCGGCAAACCCCGACCAAAAGTGATCCGCCGCAACGCCCGTTCCCGGCAGCGCAGCCTCCTCGAGGAAACGGGCCAGCCCCGCATCCACGGCCAGCCCTTCACGATCAACTCGGTCGGTCATCTGCGCCTCCTGACTGTTTCACTCTGCTTAGGGCAGCGGCCCGCCCCGCGCAATCTCAACGACGGTTGCGGCGGCATCGCTCGGAGCAGTGGCGCACGCGCTCCCAGTCGCGTGCCCATTTGCGCCGCCACGCGAAGGGCCGCCCACAGGTCGCGCAGATCTTCGTGGGCAGCTCGGATTTGCGGCGCATCCGGGCCATCACAGATCGAGGCTCATCTGGGCGCGGTCGGTGCGGCGGCGGGGGGCGCGACCCTTGCGGCTGCCGTGGCGCGCGACGAGGCGGCGCGACTCGTCGCGGTAATCGGCGCAGCTGCGCGCCTCCTTGATGGCCACCCGCGCCGCGCGGGCGGCAGTTGCGATATCGACGACCGGCTCGGGATAGCGCCGGCCCAGCAGCGTGCCCGCGCGCTCCCATTTCCATGGCTCCTGCAGGCAGTGATCCGGGAGATCGGCGAGCTCGGGCACCCAGCGGCGCGTGAAAACCCCCTCGGGGTCCTGATCGACGCCCTGCTTGATCGGGTTGTAGATGCGCAGCGCGTTCATGCCGGTGGTGCCCGACTGCATCTGCATCTGGCTCCAGTGGATGCCGGGCTCGTAATCGGTGAACATCCGCGCCAGATGCGGCCCCGTCGCGCGCCAGTCGAGCCAAAGATGATAGGACGCCACCGCCGTGAGCATCGAGCGCATGCGAAAATTGAGCCAGCCCGTGGCATTGAGGTAGCGCATACAGGCATCGACGAAGGGCAGCCCCGTCTCTCCGCGCGCCCATGCCTTGAGCCGCACAGCATCAAGGTCGCGCGGGCGCAGATCCTCAAAAGCGCTGTGCAGGCACTGCGTCTCGATGCGCGGCGCGTCCTCGAGTTTCTGCATGAAATGGTCGCGCCAGGCGAGGCGGCTTTCGAAGCTCTTCAGGCTCGCGCCCCAGCCCTTCGCCCCGCGATGCGCCGCCTTCGCGGCTTCGGCGGCCTGCGCGGCCTCGCGCCCCGACAGCGTGCCCAGCGCCAGATGCGGCGACAGCCGCGAGCAGCCCCGCTCGCCGGACAGCGGCGAGGACATTTCGCGCCGGTAGTCGCGCCCGCGCACCTCCAGAAAGCTCGCCAGCGTCGCCTGCGCCGCGCCGCGCCCGCCGCCCTGGCGGTGCGGGCACGGATCGGCCGCGAGGCGCAGCTGCCCGGCCCCGGGGATCGCGCCGGGCTCGATGCCGGGGATCGGCGCCAGCGCCTCGGGCGCCGCAGCGGGCGCGGCGGCGATGAAGGCATCGCGCCGCGCCGCCCAGCCATCGCGGTCGCGCAGGCCCCGCACGACCCCCGATTGCGCCATCTCCTGCCAGTCAACCCCCGCCGCGCGCGCCCACTCGGCCACGCGGCGGTCGCGCGCGAAGGTCCAGAGATTGCCGGTCTCCTCGTGGGAGACGAGGCGCGCAATCCCGTGCGCCTGCACCAGCCCGCGCAGCACCTCCACGGCGTCGCCCACCCGCACCACGAGCGGCTGGCCCAGCGCGGCAAGCTCCGCGCGCAGATCCGCGAGGCAATCGGCGGTAAAGGCCCATTGCCGCGCCGAAGTGTCGGGCAGCGCCCAGTAATCCGGCTCGACGATATAGAGCGGCAGCACCGGCCCGCGCGCCGCCGCGCGCGCCAGCGCCGGGTGATCATGGATGCGCAGATCGCGCTTGAACCACAGGATGCTCGCCCCTTGCATGACCATGCAGATAACCGCCCCCGTCCCGAGATCAAAACCGCGCCAATGTTCACCTTATGATCCATCGAGGCGGCGATGGCCAGCCCGTTGAAGCCGGGCGCCGCGCGGCCTAGTCTCGGCGCAGCGGAAAGGAGCCCCCATGAAAGACGCAGCCCCCCAGGCGATCCATCTGAGCGATTACACGCCGCCCGCCTATCTGGTGGATGCGGTCGAGCTGAGCTTTCGGCTGCACCCGACGGCGACGCGGGTCGGCGCGCGGATCCGGTTCCGGCCGAACCCGGCGCATCCGGCGCCCGGAGATCTGCGGCTCGATGGCGAGGGACTCGAGCTTCTGGCGGCAGCGATCGACGGCGAGCCGTTGACGGCCACGCCCGATGTTGGTGGTCTGACGATCCCGGCCGAACTTCTGCCGCAGGGCGCGTTCGAGTGGACCTGCGAGGTGCAGATCGCCCCGGAGTCCAACACCGCGCTGGAGGGACTCTACATGTCGAACGGCATGTATTGCACCCAATGCGAGGCCGAGGGGTTTCGCAAGATCACCTTCTATCCCGATCGCCCCGACGTGATGGCACCGTTCACGGTGCGCATCGGGTCGGACCTGCCGGTGCTGATGTCGAACGGCAACCCGGTCGATGCAGGCTGGACCGAGTGGCACGATCCGCACCCCAAGCCGTCCTATCTCTTCGCGCTGGTGGCCGGCGATCTGGTGACGCATCGCGACCGATTCACGACACGTTCAGGGCGCGAGGTGGCGCTCAATATCTGGGTGCGGCCGGGCGATGAGGGGCGCTGCGCCTTTGCCATGGACGCGCTCAAACGGTCCATGCGCTGGGACGAAGAGGTTTACGGCCGTGAATACGACCTGGACATTTTCAACATTGTCGCCGTCGATGACTTCAACATGGGCGCAATGGAGAACAAGGGGTTGAACATTTTCAACTCCAAGTATGTTCTCGCCGCGCCCGAGACCGCGACCGACGCCGATTTCGAGCGCATCGAGGCGATCATCGCGCATGAGTATTTCCACAACTGGACCGGCAACCGCATCACCTGCCGCGACTGGTTCCAGCTGTCGCTCAAGGAGGGGCTGACGGTCTTTCGCGATCAGCAGTTCAGCGGCGACATGCGCAGCCACGCCGTCAAGCGCATCCACGATGTTCTCACCCTCCGCGCGCGGCAGTTTCGCGAGGATGACGGCCCGCTCGCGCATCCGGTGCGGCCGGCCTCCTATGTCGAGATCAACAATTTCTACACCGCGACGGTTTACGAGAAGGGCGCGGAACTGATCCGGATGCTGCATCTGATGGTAGGCCCCGAGAGCTACGCGGCCGCGCTCGATCTCTTTTTCGACCGCCATGACGGGCAGGCCTGCACCATCGAGGACTGGCTCAAGGTGTTCGAGGACGCCACCGGGCGCGATCTGTCGCAATTCGCGCGCTGGTATGCGCAGGCGGGCACGCCGCGGGTGCGTGTCGCCGAAGACTGGGACGGCGCGACCTACACGCTCACCCTGCGTCAGCACACCCCGCCCACACCGGGCCAGCCCGAAAAGGCGCCGGTGCCGATCCCGGTGAGCGTGGGGCTGCTCGCGGCGGATGGGCGCGAAATCGCCGCGACGCGCGTTCTGGAGCTGAACGAGGCCGAGCAGAGCTTCGCCTTCGAAGGGCTTGCGGAGCGGCCGGTCCCGTCGATCCTGCGCGGCTTCTCCGCGCCGGTGATCGTCGAGCGCGACAGCAGCGCCGAGGAGCGCGCCTTCCTGCTCGCCCATGACACGGACCCGTTCAACAGATTCGAGGCCGGCCGCGCACTGGCGCGCGACGTGCTCACCCGGATGATCACCGAAGAGGCCACGCCGGGGCCGGATTACCTCGACGCGCTGGGGCGGATGGCGCGCGATGGTGGGCTCGATCCCGCGTTCCGGGCGCTCGCGCTGGGACTGCCCTCGCAGGACAACATGGCCCAGAGCCTGCATGATGCCGGGGTGGTGCCCGATCCGGGCGCGATTCACGCGGCACGCGAGCGGCTCACGCAGGCGATCGCGGGGCATCTCGAGCCTGTGCTCGGCACGCTGTTCGAGCAGATGGCGGTGCCGGGGCCGTTCTCGCCCTCGGCGAAGGCGGCGGGGTGCCGGGCGTTGCGGCTGGCGGCGCTACGGCTGCTGGCGCGGGTCGATGGCGGGGCGCGGGCGACGACGCTGTTCGCAAGCGCCGACAACATGACCGAGCAGCTCGGCGCGCTGTCGGCGCTCATCGAGATCGGCGCGGGGGACGCGGCCGCGGCGGAGTTCTATCGGCAGTGGGGAAATGATCGGCTGGTGCTCGACAAGTGGTTCATGCTGCAGATCGTGCATGCCGCGCCCGAGCGCGCCGTGGCGATGGCGCGCGCGCTGACCCAGCATCCCGACTTCGACTGGCGCAACCCGAACCGCTTCCGCGCCGTGATCGGGGCGCTACCGGCGAATGCGGCGGGGTTTCACGACCCGTCCGGCGCGGGCTACCGGCTGGTGGCGGACTGGCTCTTGCACCTCGATCCGCTGAACCCGCAGACGGCGGCGCGGATGTCCACGGCCTTCGAAACCTGGCGGCGCTACGGACCGCAGCGCCAGGCGCTGATCCGCGCCGAGCTCGAACGCATCCGTGATACGCCGGGGCTCAGCCGCGACATGGGCGAGATGGTGGGCCGGATGCTGGAGTGAGGGTGTCCCCGGCGCCGGTTCGGGCGCCGGGGCGCCGGGTCAGCCCTGGCAGTAATCCTGCGCGCGGGTGAAGGCGGCGATCTCGCCGCGCTTGTCGGCATTGCGCAGCGGCGGCCAGTCGGCGGCCACACCGCCCCAGTTGCCGGGCTGGCCGGCCACGACCCCGTCGCGGGTCACCGCCTCGGTGGCGATGCGCACGGCGCAGGACAGGTTGCGCTCGCCCTCGTAGAGCTCGCTTGCCCCGTTGATGTTGCAGCCATGATAGCGCGCCGTCTGCGGGAAGATCTGCAACAGCCCGCGATAGCGCCCGCCGGCACCGGCGGCCTCGGGCCGCCAGCCGCTCTCGTAGCGGGCGAGCCCGGAAAACAGCCCGGTCCAGAACGCGGCGCGCTCCTCCATGGAGGCGGAGTCGTAGCCCGGGCAGAACGCGCCGATGTCGGCGGGGATCTGCTCGACCATCGGCGCGCCGTGGCGGCTGAGCGCGTCCATCGTCGCCTCGGTCCAGTCGTCGGCCTCGGGCCGATGGTCCCAGCGGGTCTCGGGCAGCATCGAAATGGATGCGTTTTCAGCGGTATCCGCGGCGTCGCTGCTGCAGGCGGTGACGAGCAGGACCGCCGCCAGAAGCGGGCCGGTTTTCAAGGATTTATTGAGTTGCATGGCACTGTCCATGGACCGCCGGGTTCAGTCCGGCAGGGCGAAATGCCGGCGAATCGGCGCGGCGGGCAACCCCTCTGCGCGAAAGGGGGTGATTTCGGCGGGGTCTCGCGCATTGCGATCCTCCCTTGCCCGGCGCGCGGCGCTGGCCTAGAACCGCGGCGCCCGCCAAGGAGACCGTCCATGCTCGACCTGACTTTCGAGGCCCCGAAGCCCAAGGTGATCGCCGGTGCGGAGTCCGACTGGGAGCTGGTGATCGGGATGGAGGTGCATGCGCAGGTCTCGTCGCGCGCCAAGCTGTTCTCCGGCGCCTCGACCGAGTTCGGCGCAGACCCCAACACCCATGTCGCCTTCGTCGATGCGGCGATGCCGGGGATGCTGCCGGTGATCAACGATTTCTGCGTGGAGCAGGCGGTGCGCACCGGGCTGGGCCTGCGCGCCGAGATCAACCGGTTCTCGGCGTTCGACCGCAAGAACTATTTCTACCCCGACTTGCCGCAGGGCTACCAGATCAGCCAGCTTTACCACCCGATCGTAGGCGAGGGCGAGGTGCTGGTGGACATGGCGCCGGGCGTGGCGCGGCGGGTGCGCATCGAGCGCATCCACATCGAGCAGGACGCCGGCAAGTCGATCCACGACATGGACCCGGCGATGAGCTTCGTCGATCTCAACCGCACCGGCGTCGCGCTCATGGAGATCGTCTCGCGCCCCGATATCCGTGGGCCCGAGGAGGCGGCGGCCTATATCGCCAAGCTGCGCCAGATCATGCGCTATCTCGGCACCTGCGAGGGCAACATGCAGTCGGGCAACCTGCGCGCCGACGTCAATGTCAGCGTCTGCCGCCCCGGCGACTATGAGCGCTACCAGAAAACGCAGGATTTCGGGCATCTGGGCACGCGCTGCGAGATCAAGAACATGAACTCGATGCGCTTCATCCAGCAGGCCATCGAATTCGAGGCCCGCCGCCAGATCGCGATCCTCGAGGATGGCGGCAGCGTGGTGCAGGAGACGCGACTCTATGACCCGGACCGGGGCGAGACGCGCTCCATGCGCTCCAAGGAGGAGGCGCATGATTACCGCTACTTCCCCTGCCCCGATCTGCTGCCGCTCGAGCTCGAGGAGGAGTGGATCGCCGAGATCGCCGCGTCGCTGCCCGAGCTTCCCGACGAGAAGAAGGCCCGCTTCGTGCGCGACTACGCCGTCACCGAATACGACGCCGGGGTGCTGACCGCCGAGGTCGAGAACGCTGCCTTCTTCGAGGCCGTCGCCGCCGGGCGCGACGGCAAGGCGGCGGCGAACTGGGTGATCAACGAGCTTTTCGGCCGGCTCAACAAGGCGGAGCTGGGCATCGCGGAGTCGCCCGTGAGCGCCGCGCAGCTCGGCGGGATGCTCGATCTGATCGCCTCGGACGCGATTTCCGGCAAGATCGCCAAGGATCTGTTCGAGATCCTCTGGACCGAGGGCGGCGATCCGGCCGAGATCGTCGAGGCGCGCGGGATGAAGCAGGTCACCGACACCGGCGCCATCGAGACCGCCGTGGACGAGATCATCGCCGCCAATCCCGACCAGGTCGCCAAGGCGCAGGCCAACCCCAAGGTCGCCGGCTGGTTCGTCGGGCAGGTGATGAAGGCGACGGGTGGCAAGGCCAACCCCAAGGCCGTCAACGAGATCGTCAGCGCCAAGCTGGGGCTGTGAGCGCCACGCCATCGGCACGGTGATCGCCGCCGGAGCGTGCGCAACGTCAGCGGCGTCGCCGGAAAGCGCGCGCCGCTCGCGTGGGCCCATCGATCAAGAATGCGCAACTTGAATTGCCCGACCCGCGCGCGGGTGGTATTCTGCGCGCACCGGTGGAGCAGGCCGGCAAGAACGGAGGCAGGTCGATGAAATTCCCGGTGTCCGCCCTTGTGGCGGCAAGTATTGGTATTCTGGCAGCGGCGCCGCTCGCCGCGCAGGAATGGGTCCTCGGCGGCGATGTGACCCGCTTTGGCGGCAGCGGGCCCAGCATGGTGCCGGGCCTCACGCTCGAGGTGCATGGCGCGCCGCAATGGGATTTCGGTCCCGTGGAAGCGGGTCTCGGCGTTGCCGGCAGGATCGATGATCGCGCCGGGGCCTGGGTCGGTGGCGGGGTGTCGGCGCTGGTGCCGGTGAGCGACGATTTCTATGCCGAAGCGAGCGTGATGCCGGGCTACTACAGCGCCGGCAGCAGCGCCACCGATCTCGGCCACAGATTGCAGTTTCGCACGCTGATCGGGGCCGGCTACATCATCGACCGCGACACCAGCGTTTCGCTCGCGGTGTCGCACATGTCGAATTTCGGCTTCGGCAGCAGCAATCCGGGCGCCGATACGCTCTCGCTCCGGCTGCGCCGCAGCTTCTGAGCGGCGGTTGCAATCGCGGCGGCGCTTGGGCAGAAACGGGGGCCGACTACAGGAGGCTGCCGTGACGCATTTCGAATACAGGGCGGTTCCCGCCCCGGAGCGCACCGAAAAGGTGAAGGGGCTGCGCACGACATCGGAGCGGTTCGCGCATGCGTTGACGGGCGTGCTCAACGACATGGCGCGCGATGGCTGGGAATTCCTGCGCGCCGAGACGCTGCCCTGCGAGGAGCGCAGCGGGCTCCTGCGGCGCGCGCGCGTCAGCGAGCAGCACATGCTGGTGTTCCGCCGCGCGGCGGCGGCCAGCGATGCGGCGGCGGGGGCTGCGGCACAATTCGTCGCCCCGCGCGCCGAGTCGCCGCGCCCAGCACCGCCGCTCGCCGCGGGGCGCGGCGGGCACGAGGAGCCGCTTCTGAGCCGGCGGGCCAGCGGCGGCGAGGAGCCCCCGCCGCGCGGCTGATATCGCTCAGGCGCTGCGGCTGAGACGCTTTTCGAGCACGTCGAAAGGCACGCCGGGTGCGTCCTTGGAATTGCGGATCACGAGCGAGGTCTTGACGCTGGCGACGTTCTCGGCGGCGGTCAGCTCGCCGGTGAGGAAGGTCTGGAAGGTCGACAGGTCGGGCGCGACGCATTTCAGGATGAAGTCGATCTCGCCGTTGAGCATGTGACACTCGCGCACCAGCGGCCAGGCGCGGCAGCGCGCCTCGAAGGCCGACAGATCTGCCTCGGCCTGACTCGACAGCCCGACCATGGCAAAGACCTGCACCTCGAAGCCGAGCTGGCGCGCATCGACGCGGGCATGGTACCCTTGGATGTAGCCCGCCTCCTCGAGCGTGCGCACCCGTCGCAGGCAGGGCGGCGCGGAGATGCCGACCCGGCGCGCGAGTTCGACATTCGTCATCCGGCCATCGGCCTGCAATTCGGCCAGTATCTTGCGGTCGATCGGATCGAGTCCCGTGCCCGGCATCATTCCCCCGGAAATATCTTGCGGTTACGTAGGCCAGCGCGCCGCTGAACGCAATATTCTTACACGGATGCGCAACAATTTTAATTCGCTTGCAGCGCGGCCAATGCTGGTGCATTCCGCGCAGCGCGTCGGCCAAAGGCAGCGAAGGTAACACCATGAGCGATACGCGCCATTGCCGCATCCTGATCATCGGCTCGGGCCCGGCGGGCTACACCGCGGCCGTCTATGCCGCGCGCGCGATGCTCGCGCCGGTGCTCGTGCAGGGGATGGAGCCGGGCGGGCAGCTCACCATCACCACCGATGTCGAGAACTGGCCCGGCGACATCAACGTGCAGGGTCCCGAGCTGATGCAGCGCATGGAGGCGCATGCGCGCGAGGTGGGCACCGAGATCATCACGGATCATATCGCCACGCTGGAGCTCGGCACGCGCCCCTTCACGGCGGTCTCGGACGGCGGCATCCGCTACAGCGCCGATGCGCTCGTCCTCGCCACGGGCGCGAAGGCGCGCTGGCTCGGGCTCGAGTCGGAGGATCGGTTAAAGGGCTTCGGCGTCTCCGCCTGCGCGACCTGCGACGGCTTCTTCTATCGCGGCCAGGAGGTCGCGGTGGTCGGCGGGGGCAACACCGCCGTCGAGGAGGCGCTGTTTCTGACCAACTTCGCCGAGAAGGTCACGCTCGTGCATCGCCGCGACAGCCTGCGCGCCGAGAAGATCTTGCAGGAGCGGCTTTTCAGGCATCCCAAGATCGAGGTGATCTGGGATCACGTCGTCGAGGAGGTGCTCGGCGCGGGCACGCCGCCGGGCGTAACGGGGCTGCGGCTCAAGCATGCGCAGACGGGCGCGGCGCGCGATCTGCCCTGCACCGGCGCCTTCATCGCCATCGGCCACGCGCCCGCCAGCGAGCTCGTCGCCGGGCAGCTCGAGCTGCACAATGGCGGCTATGTCTGGGTGCGCCCCGGCACCACCGAAACCTCCCTGCCCGGCGTTTTCGCCGCCGGCGACATCACCGACCATGTCTATCGCCAGGCCGTCACGAGCGCCGGGATGGGCTGCATGGCCGCGCTCGACGCCGAGCGCTGGCTCGCGGAGCAGGCGGGCTGAGGGGCGAACCGACACAAGCGGCGGCTGCGCCGCGCATTCAATGAACCGAGCGGACAGATGACCTCACCAAACACGATCCCGATTCCCGAACTCTTCGTCTCCCATGAAAGCGCACAGAAGCTGAAGGCCGAGGCCGGCGACCTGCCCTCCTGGGATCTCACCCAGCGCCAGGTCTGCGATCTCGAGCTGCTGATGAATGGCGGGTTCAACCCGCTCAAGGGCTTTCTCGGCCAGAGCGACTATGACAGCGTCGTGGAGCACATGCGCCTCGCGGACGGCACGCTGTGGCCCATGCCGATCACGCTCGACGTCACGCAGGACTTCGCCGAAACCGTCGAACCGGGCCAGGACATCGCGCTGCGCGATGCCGAGGGGGTGATCCTCGCGATCATGTCGGTGACCGACAAGTGGAGCCCCGACAAGCGCCGCGAGGCCGCGCGCGTCTACGGCGCAGACGATCTCGCCCATCCGGCGGTGAACTATCTGCACCATGCGGCCGGGCCGGTCTATCTGGGCGGGCCGGTCACCGGCATCCAGCCGCCGGTGCATTACGATTTCCGTGCCCGGCGCGACACCCCCAACGAGCTGCGCGCCTTCTTTCGCAAGATGGGCTGGCGGCGCATCGTCGCCTTCCAGACCCGCAACCCGCTGCACCGCGCGCACCAGGAGTTGACCTTCCGCGCCGCCAAGGAGGCGCAGGCCAACCTGCTGATCCACCCCGTGGTCGGCATGACCAAGCCCGGCGACGTGGATCATTTCACCCGCGTGCGCTGCTACGAGGCGGTGCTCGACAAGTATCCCTCCTCGACCACGCATCTGTCGCTGCTCAACCTCGCGATGCGCATGGGCGGGCCGCGCGAGGCGCTGTGGCACGCGCTGATCCGGCGCAACCATGGCTGCACCCACATGATCGTGGGGCGCGACCATGCCGGGCCGGGCAAGAACTCCGAAGGCGAGGATTTCTACGGCCCTTACGACGCGCAGGAGATGGTGCGCGATCATGCCGGCGAGATCGGCCTCGAAATGGTGGACTTCAAGCACATGGTCTTTGTGCAGGAGCGCGCCCAGTACGAACCCGCCGACGAGATCGAGGAGGGTGTCACGGTGCTCAACATTTCGGGCACCGAGCTGCGCCGCCGGCTGCGTGAGGGTATCGAGATCCCCGACTGGTTCTCCTTTCCCGAGGTCGTCAAGGAGCTGCGCCGCACCTCGCCACCGCGCGCGCAGCAGGGCTTTACCGTGTTCCTCACCGGGCTGTCCGGATCGGGCAAGTCCACCATCGCCAACGCGCTCATGGTCAAGCTGATGGAGATGGGCGGACGGCCCGTGACGCTGCTCGACGGCGACGTGGTGCGCAAGCATCTCTCCTCGGAGCTCGGCTTTTCCAAGGAGCACCGCGATCTCAACATCAAGCGCATCGGCTATGTCGCGAGCGAGATCACCAAGAATGGCGGTATCGCGATCTGCGCGCCGATCGCGCCCTACACCGCCACGCGGCGCACAGTGCGCGAGATGATCGAGGCGTATGGCGCCTTTGTCGAGGTGCATGTCGCCACCTCGCTGGAGGAGTGCGAGCGCCGCGACCGAAAGGGGCTCTACAAGCTCGCCCGCGCGGGCAAGATCAAGGAGTTCACGGGCATCTCGGACCCCTACGAGGAGCCCGCCGAGCCCGAGCTGCGCGTCGATACCGAGGGGCTCGAGGTCGACTACTGCGCGCAGCAGGTGGTGCTCAAGCTCGAGCAGATGGGGCTCATCGCGGCGTGAGCGCGCGGATGTGATCTCGCGCAAGGCGGATGGCGCGATTCGTGGCATGGTGGGCGCGACCGACCGGAGAGACCACGATGCGCCGCCTGCTGTTCGCCCTGTTCGCGCTCCTCACCGCTTTGCCCCTGCGCGCCGAGGAGGCACATTTCACGCTGGGCGGCGATGTCTTCGCCGCCGGCGCGCGCATCGCGCATGACGCCGCGGATGCGGGCAGCCTCTTCATGATCGGCGAGACGGTCCGCCAGGACGCCGAAATCGCGGGCAGCGCGCATCTCGCCGGGCGGCGCGTGGTCCTCGCCCAGCCGGTGGGCGGCAGCGTCTATGCGGCGGGGTTCGACGTGACGCTGGGCGATGCGGTGGCCGGGGATGCGACGCTGGCGGGCTACGCGGTGACCATCGATGGCGCCGTGAGCGGGGCGCTGCGGGTTCTGGGCGCGCGGGTCGACATCGCCGCGCCGGTCGGGGCGAGCGCGCTGATCCGGGGCGAGCGGGTGCGGCTCGACGCGCCGATCGCGGGTGACGCC